>TARA_R110001583_G_scaffold24456_5_pt1 | contig 22967 bp, 15 predicted proteins | sample TARA_R110001583 | Tara Oceans TARA_R110001583 (sample SAMEA4398432) | marine metagenome | biome: Polar Biome; feature: [MES] marine water layer (ENVO:01000295) within the mesopelagic zone...; material: water (ENVO:00002006), including particulate matter (ENVO:01000060) such as...... | reverse complement strand
CAAAAGAGAAATCAACAAAAATAAATGTGCTCCATCTTTAATAAACTGGAAGAGATACAAGAGCAGATAACTGGCAGCAAAAGCGACTATGCAAGATACGAAAATACTTATTCCAAAACTTAGCATAGGGTGCATAACTTCCGATGTGGCTAAAGGATCTGGATTTTGAAAGTCGATAACATTCAAAACAAAATAGAACAGCATGATTCCTATAATATCAGAAAAAGTACTTTCATAAACATGAAATTCTCTTTTCTCGTCACTTAGTTTTCCAACACTTGGAATGATAATAGCACTAGATAGTATAGATAATGGCGTAGCATACAAAACGGATGTAATCCAGTCCATATTAGGAATCATATAATAGATAATTGCTGAAGCAACAAGCAAAGACATTGCCAAACCCAGGGTAGCAACAAGCAAAGATTTAATAATAACATTAATTTTATCTTTCTTCAATTCTAAGTCAAGTGCAGCCTCTAAAACGATCATAATTAAACCTATAATCCCGATCACTTCGAGTATAGGGAAAAAATTAATTGCTGGGACATGCATCAGCTTTAAACCATATTGAATAAGAACTCCCAAACCAATAAGCATTAAAACGGATGGAATGTGAGTTTTGTTTGCGATTTTAGTAAAAATAAAGGAAAGCAAAATGATTAAACAGCCTGCAATAATTAATTGATATGAATCGAATTCGAACATTTGCTACAGATTAAGATTTATTTTATATCGAAAATAAACATTTTTTAAGATAATCAGACTATACAATCCCAATGTCGACCAATAAAAAAGCTCCGAGAAAACTCGAAGCCAAAGTCAATCCGTCTTTTTCTATCACTAATTCCTTCTTTTCAAGTAAAGTACCAAACCAGTTATTAGAATCCAAAGTATGGTCAAGCCTGCAAGAGGAATAAATATAATATAAAATTGTCCAAAGATGTATTGATAAATTCGACCAGTATGAATCTCGAGACAAAAATTCCACAAAGACATTGGGGCTTTTTGAATTTGCACAGGCATATTAACAAAGTGAGTATGGTCACTCATGTTCCCAACGCCTAAACTGTAATCGAAAACAAATTCGAGTCCATTGGCATCGCGCAAATAACCCGCAATTGGATGGGATGAAATAGGTGGTCCCATTCTCTTGACAGGCACATGTAGCTTCTTTGAAATATAGTCGAAGATCAGGTCTCTTTCTGGAATCCAATAAAATAAGCCAGAAAATGAGCCAATCAGATATTGACCTGGTTTTACGACCTCAAAAACATTAACTCCCATTACTGAAACAGGTGCCTGATTTGGAAATGATACAGGTGCTGTCTCGAAGAAATCATCTGAATAATAGATACCCTCGTTACTAGCTAAAAGCAATCTATCCAACTCCTCATCATAAGTTATTCTTCTCAATTGATCGTACCAAGGATTAGGGTCATCAAGGTGAGTAAATGGTAGCTTATCGACTTTGGCATTTGCAATAGGGATTAATAAAGGTGGGCGTAAAAACATACCCGTCAAGGCAGATAGTATCAGAAAGATAATCATCCAATAACCTAAACGGTTATGCCATTTCAAATTGAATTTTAGAAACTTAGCTTTTCCCTTCACTGCTTGACCTTCAGCCTTCAATCGTTTCATCCATTTAGGATAAATAAAATAGATAATACCTGAGATTGATAGTAGAATAAAAATTAAGCCAATAAAATCGACGAATAGCTTTCCAATCTGACCAAAGGCTTCTCCTGAATGAACCTCCCACAAGGTCTTAAATAAAGATATTTTACCATCGTAGTCGGCTTTAGCTAGTAGATTGACCTTTTCAAATCCAGATGCAGTTTGTTTCAGTAGATTCGAACGTGTCAGTACATAGAAATCACCTTTAACTTCAAGTAAATCCACAACACGTTTTTCATCAACTGGTAAATCAATCTTTACCCAAGATTCATTCGTAAACTGATACAGACCTAATAAAGTCCCGGCATAAAGCTCTTCTGAACTTGTTTTAAGTAGTTTCTCAATTTTGCAGTTATCAATTCCTTCAGGGAAACCTTGATTTAAGTTCTCGAAACTTTTGTAATTATCATTCGTTTTCCAGACACCAATATTACCATAAATCAATGCAGTATCTCCTTCAAGTTGCAAGCCTGATTTTACTGCTGCTTTATTCCAATTCTCATATTTATATTCACTTCCTAAATAGTCACGATTAACATCTACCGATGAAAAGGTTTCACGATGATTCATCACGATACCAGAAAGTGCAAACAACAAAATGAATAAGGTAAGAACCAGTGCTGGCCACTTATGTTGTTTCTTAAAAAACTTAGTCCAATTCTTCATCGACAATACTATTTTGAGAGCTAAATACTTAGGTCTAAAATAAACAAAAACTGCTCAAAAAAGAATGAACACTTTTTTGAACAGTTTAAGTCATTAACCCAAATATGATCTAACGCCAATCCTATTAACAAGATTTTTGTCAATCTATTTGATAGTCGCCTATCAAATGCTTGTAAAGGATACATAGTGATTCGTCCGTCACTATGTATCTATAATTTAGTTGTAAAATTTAATTCTTAGTTAAGAAACAATTTCATGTCCTCATCTACAGTACCGATTCCAGCAATTCCGAAAGTATCAATCAATACCTTAGCTACATTTGGAGAAAGGAAAGCTGGCAATGTTGGTCCTAGGTGAATATTCTTAACACCTAAAGAAAGAAGAGCTAACAATACGATAACCGCTTTTTGCTCGTACCATGCAATATTGTATGCAATAGGAAGATCGTTGATATCGTTTAGTTCAAATACTTCTTTCAATTTCAATGCGATAACTGCTAATGAATAAGAGTCATTACACTGACCTGCATCCAATACTCTTGGAATTCCACCGATATCACCAAGCTCAAGCTTGTTGTAACGGTACTTAGCACAACCTGCAGTTAAAATCACTGTGTCTTTTGGTAAAGCAGCAGCAAATTCAGTATAGTAATCACGACCTTTCATACGACCGTCGCAACCTGCCATCACGAAGAACTTACGAATAGCTCCTGATTTTACAGCATCAACAACTTTATCAGCTAATTGCATTACTTGGTTATGAGCAAAACCACCTACGATAGTTCCGTTCTCAATTTCAGTTGGTGCAGCACATTTCTTAGCTACTTCAATAATTTCAGAGAAATCTTTCTTTCCGTTCTGATCAGCATCAATATGCTTGAATCCTGGGAAACCAGATGCTCCTGTAGTATATACTTTATCTTGGTATGTAGATTTTGCAGTTGGAGGAACAATACAGTTAGTTGTGAACAAGATAGGTCCGTTAAAAGTTTCGAACTCTTCGTTCTGCTTCCACCATGCGTTTCCGTAGTTACCTACAAAGTGCTTATACTTTTTGAATGCTGGGTAATAGTTAGCTGGTAACATCTCAGAATGAGTGTAAACATCAACACCAGTTCCTTCAGTTTGCTTTAATAACACTTCCATATCCTTAAGGTCGTGACCTGAAATTAGGATACCTGGCTTATCACTTACACCTATGTTTACTTCAGTAATTTCGGGGTTACCATAAGCAGTAGTGTTTGCTTCATCAAGCATAGCCATTGCAGTTACGCCATTAGCACCACACTCCAGTACAAGAGCTACTAATTCGTCAGCAGTTAATGTATCATTAGTCGTTGCTTGTAAAGCTTTTTGCATGAATGCATACATTTCAGCTTTCTCAATACCTAAGTTATAAGCATGCTCTACATAAGCAGCATAACCTTTTAATCCGTAAATCAACAATTCTCTTAATGAACGAACATCTTCGTTTTCAGTTGAAAGAACTCCAATGAAACGAGCTTTTGCATCAAAATCGTTTTCAGCATCAGCAAACCATGTTGCAGAATGATGAAGGTTATCAAATTTAACACCAGCAGCTTCAGCTTGAGTTTTAATCTCTTCACGTAGCTTAAGACCTTCTTTAATTACAGCAACAAATTTTACTTTGTCGAAGTTGGCATTAGTAATAGTCATGAACAAACCTGTCATAATGAAGTTATTCACTTTATCGTTTTCAACGCCAGCTTCGCGAGCTTTAGTGCTGAAAACAGAGATGCCTTTCATCACATACATCAATAAATCTTGAATGTTTGCAACCTCATCGGTTTTACCACAAACACCTTTAACTGTACATCCAGTTCCTTTTGCTGCCTCTTGGCACTGATAACAAAACATAGCCATAATTTTATTTTTTATAATGTTCCTATTAGAGTTTTCAATTTACAAAATCGATGGGTAAAAGACTACTTAAATCTAATAAGTATTTTCCCCTTTCGACATTACAAATATGAGGCAAGATATCAGCAAAAAGTGTAACGCATGTTACAAAGCGAAAAGTTTTTCAGAGTTTTTATCTTTTATTCTCTTTATCAAGAAGTAAGCTTCGAAAATAAATACCTCGCTCCTGCAGATATGCTATCTGCAGATTTCGAGTTGGGGATCTGTGATCTCCTTCCTTGTACAGTCAAGGTGTTTGCTGTAAATATCAGGCTATGACTAAATCGGATTGACTTACATTGTTGGAACCTTAATATGGCAATTATACCATTCCTGTCGTTTCAGCCCTTCGCATACTTGCGAAACCTTCCTGCACTCAGCGGCAAGCTTCCGCGGCTTGGAGAAAGCTTCTCGCACTGGTGTTTGGAGCTTCCGCGGCTTGGAGAAAGCTTCTCGCACTGGTGTTTGGAGCTTTCTCAGAGTGAGAAAGCCTGTTGCACCGGTGCTTGGAGCTTCCGTGATATAAAGATGTAAATTGTTTGTATTTCTAAGTATCAATTTTATCGCGAAACCCATTACCCTAGGCCTAGAAGGCCTTTTATAGTCGCTTTTTTTCATCCAAAATAAGTTTATGCACAAAGCCTACACTAACACTGACTTCACTTTCCTCGAATCGATAATTTCACTAACTTTGAATCTAAACCAGAAATCCACAATTAACCGCCAGAAGGTATAATCATTTTCTAATTACGAGTTCATGTTAAAAAAAGCGTTACTTCTGTTTGTTGCGACTACCATATGTCTTTCTTCTTTTTCTAAAGGGAAAAAAGAACTGACTGTTGTATTCTATAATGTAGAGAATCTATTCGATACAATTAATCATCCTGATAAAAGAGATGGTGATTTTACACCGTTAGGCAAATTGAGTTGGGATACAAAAAGATATAATGATAAGGTCTCAAAGCTTAGCTATGTATTAAGCTCGATAAACAAAGAAGTATTACCTGAAATTATTGGACTTTGTGAAATTGAAAACAGAGAAGTTATTGAGGACCTTATAGATCAGGAAAGATTAAAAAAGGGTAAGTACAGAATTGCTCATACCGAAAGTCCTGATAAGAGAGGAATTGACTGTGCACTTATATATCGAAAAGACGAATTCAAATATTTAAAACACGAAACCATTAATATTGAGTTTCCATGGGATAAAGAATATAAAACTAGAGATATTCTTTACGTACAAGGTTTAGTGGGTAGAAAAGACACCTTAAACATTTTCGTAAATCATTGGCCTTCTCGTCGTGGTGGACAAGAGAAATCAGAACCTAATAGAATCTTTGTTGCCAAGCAATTAAAGAAAGCTGTTGATAGCATTCAAGCAAAGAATCCATTTGCTAAAATAATTATCATGGGTGATTTTAATGATGAGCCTACTGATAAGGCTGTGGTTGAAACTCTAAAAGCCAATAATGATAGAAATACCGCTAATCCTATGGGATTATACAACCTCATGTATGATTTACAAGCCAATAACGAAGGCTCATATAACTACAGAGGTGATTGGAATATGCTTGATAATTTAATTGTCTCAAACTCACTTCTAAATGAGTCAAGAGGCTATCAAACCTTACACAATACCGGGAGAATATATCGCAATAAGCACATTTGTTATAAGAACAAAAAAGGTGATTACACTCCAAGTAGAACTTACGGTGGGCCTAAATATTATGGCGGGTTTAGCGATCATTTCCCTGTTTATTTCAAACTTAAAAAATAACTAAGGCTGAGCGTTCTCAGATATTTGGTTTCAATAAAACCTTTAGAGCATATACCCTTCACGTATATGCTCTCTTTTTATTAGATTTACAGCTACAAAAAAAGCAAACATTACCGTATGGACTTTAAACTTGTATCCAAATTTCAACCAACTGGCGATCAACCTGAAGCAATTAAACAATTGACTGCAGGATTGAATGATGGTAATCCTTTCCAAACACTTTTAGGTGTAACTGGATCGGGTAAAACCTTTACAATTGCCAATGTAATTAATGAAGTTCAGCGACCGACATTAGTTTTGAGTCATAATAAAACTCTAGCAGCTCAATTATACGGTGAGTTTAAAACCTTTTTCCCAGACAATGCCGTTGAGTATTTTGTCAGCTATTACGACTATTATCAGCCAGAAGCCTACTTACCAACTACCAATACATATATAGAGAAAGATCTTGCAATTAACGATGAGATTGAAAAATTAAGATTAAGTGCTACTTCAGCCCTTCTTTCAGGACGTAAAGATGTGATTGTTGTCTGCTCTGTTTCTTGTATATATGGTATCGGTAATCCTGAAGACTTTCATGCCAATGTATTAGAGTTGAAAAGTGGTCAACGCATTTCGAGAAACAAACTTCTACTTTCATTTGTTGACGCTTTGTATTCAAGAAACGAAGTCGAGTTTGAGCGAGGTAACTTTCGAGTTAAAGGTGATACGATTGACATCTACCCTGCTTACGCAGATTTTGCCTACCGTATTACCTTTTGGGATGATGAAATTGATGAAATTTATTCTTTCGATCCTCTTAATGGGCAAAAGATAGAACGCTACGATAGAATTACAATTTACCCTGCTAATATATTTGTTACAAGTAAAGATAAAGTACAGAATGCCATTAGACTGATTCAAGATGATATGGTAGCTCATGTTGAATACATGAAAAGCATTGGAAAACATCTTGAAGCAAAACGTGTTGAAGACAAAGTAACTTTCGACTTAGAGATGATTCGTGAATTAGGTTACTGCTCGGGTATTGAAAATTATTCTCGATATTTTGATGGTAGATCTCAAGGTTCACGTCCTTTCTGCTTAATCGATTATTTTCCTGATGACATTTTGATGGTTGTTGATGAAAGTCACGTTACACTGTCACAGGTCAAAGCCATGTACGGTGGTGACCATTCCCGTAAAGTTAATCTTGTAGATTATGGATTTCGATTACCTTCAGCACTAGATAATCGTCCATTGAAATTTGAAGAGTTTGAAGCCTTAAGTTCACAAACTATATATGTAAGTGCCACTCCATCTGATTATGAATTAGAGAAATCAGAAGGTGTTGTGGTAGAACAAGTGATTCGTCCAACTGGCCTACTCGATCCACAAATTCATGTCCGCCCAAGTTTGAATCAAATTGATGATTTAGTTGCTGAAATTCACAAACGAAGTGAAATTGACGAGCGTGTTTTGGTTACAACATTGACTAAAAGGATGGCTGAAGAGCTTTCGCAATATTTTGCAGATTTAAATATTCGCTGTCGTTATATCCACTCCGACGTTGATACACTTGATCGAGTAAAGATCATGGAAGATCTTCGCTTAGGAATCTTTGATGTTTTAATTGGTGTTAATCTATTACGTGAAGGACTCGACTTACCAGAAGTTTCCCTAGTTGCCATATTGGATGCGGATAAGGAAGGTTTTCTTCGCTCTACAAGAGCCTTGGTTCAAACATCTGGACGTGCAGCTCGTAATGTGAATGGTATGGTTATCATGTATGCCGATAGAATTACCAAATCGATGAAAGAGACAATTGATTCGACCGATTATAGAAGAGAGAAACAATTGGCCTATAATGCCAAACACAATATAACACCTACTCAAATTATTAAGGATAAGACCAGTATCATGAACACAAGTGGCAGTTCAGGTCCTAATGCATACTCTGGGCCAGAAACTATTGAGATTGCAGCTGATCCTGTGGTACAATATATGAGTAAGGAAAGCCTTGAAAAATCGATAGCTAAAACGAGGAAGTCTATGCAGAAAGCTTCAAAAGAATTGGATTTTCTTCAAGCCGCTCAATTCCGCGATGAAATGTATAAACTTGAGAAACTCTTAAAAGAGAAATCTTAAAGCACAAATCCATTATATAGCAAAGAGGCTATTGAAAATTAATTCAATAGCCTCAATCTATTTTTTCACAGTTCTAAACGATTAACCTAAGTAAGTCTTAAGTAGTTTAGATCTTGAAGTATGTCTTAAACGTCGAATCGCTTTTTCTTTAATCTGACGAACACGCTCACGTGTTAAACCAAATTTCTCGCCAATCTCTTCAAGAGTCATTTCTTGAATACCAATACCGAAAAATAATTTGATAATATCACTTTCTCTTTCTGTTAGAGTAGCAAGGGCACGATCGATCTCTTTAGTAAGCGATTCGTTCAACAAGCTACGGTCAGCGATTGGTGAGTCGTCATTAATCAAAACATCAAGTAAAGAATTATCTTCACCATCAACAAAAGGTGCATCTACTGAAATGTGACGTCCCGATACACGTAGGGTATCAGCAACCTTATCAGCAGGCAATTCAAGAACATCAGCCAATTCCTCTGGGGATGGCTTTCTCTCGAACTCTTGTTCAAATTTAGAAAAAGCTTTGTTGATTTTATTCAAAGATCCTACTTGGTTCAATGGTAAACGAACAATTCGAGACTGCTCAGCCAAAGCCTGCAAAATCGATTGACGAATCCACCATACTGCGTAAGAAATGAATTTAAATCCTCGAGTTTCGTCGAATTTCTCAGCTGCCTTAATCAATCCTAAGTTACCTTCATTAATAAGGTCAGGTAGACTTAAACCTTGATTTTGGTATTGTTTAGCTACAGAAACAACAAAACGTAAATTAGCTCTTGTCAACTTCTCTAAGGCTTTCTGATCACCTTTTTTGATTCGTTGTGCCAATTCAACTTCTTCTTCAACGGTAATAAGATCTTCTTTACCAATCTCTTGCAAATACTTATCAAGAGAAGCACTCTCACGATTTGTAATTGATTTTGTTATCTTTAATTGTCTCATAGTCCCTTTTTCAACTCGAAATATTGCGCAAAATTAGCTCTTTAAAAAGTTATAGCCAAAATTGAATAGCATTTTATTCAAGTTATTTATTAAATTGCAATTTCGAGCCTAGTAATACTTCCGCCAAAGAGAAAGCATAATGCTTATGCATCCCATCGGGATAACACCCGAAATAAATAGCCCCTCATCTTATATCTCACTTAAAACCTGATGAATATCGCTCTCACTAGAGACAGGTTTGTTGTTGATATTCATAATGATACATCCCTCTTTATTTCTACACATTTCAATTTTCCATCAACTAATTTACACACATGTATTCCATAAGGAATCCTTTTGAGTATACTTATTTTCTTTGATATCTTTTGAAATTTTGCACCAATAAATCAATATGATTAACCTTAATCAGCTGGCCACCATCTATTATATTACGTAAGTTAGCTTAAAATGTTTCTTTTTACTAATATATATTTTATCTCCTAGAATACAAACTTATTCTTTTCTGCAATTCAGAATTCGCACTTATTTTCTTATCATCAATTTCGATAATTACATCACCTGAACGAATACCTTCTTTATCTGCAGCACCATTTTTATTCACCCCGTCTATATAGACACCTGAAATTGCATTTAGATTGAATTTCGCTACAAAATTAATATTAAACCTCATATATTTTAAAATTTCTTAATTGTATAAACATATTTACATCAGGATTACTATTTTTGACTTTAATTTAAGATTATAAGCTCATTTTTGAGTAAGTTATCATCCCTCATTAATATTTATTAACATATCGTAAAGATGCAAATTTGTTTCTCTAAATACCAAGGCACTGGTAATGACTTCATTTTGATTGACAATAGAGATAAATCATTCCCATCAGAAAACATTTCTTTTATAGAAGAATTGTGTAACAGGCGATTTGGCATTGGTTGTGATGGGCTTATGCTACTCGAAAACGAAGAGGGATTTGATTTTAAAATGCGATATTTTAACTCTGATGGAAGAGAAGGTAGCATGTGTGGAAATGGTGGACGCTGCATTGTTGCATTTGCATATCATCTTAAGATCATAAAAGATAAAACCCATTTTATTGCGGTTGATGGAGAGCATTTTGCTAATATTAGCTTCCAAGATCATCAACTTACCATAAGTCTTGAAATGCAGAATGTTTCTGAAATTGAGAATGGAGAAGGATTCTATTACTTAGACACAGGTTCACCACATTACACAAAATTCATAGGAAGTCACGAAAATTTCGACACTTTCTCTGAAGGTAAAGCAATTCGATATAATGAACGCTTTATGAAGATTGGAACAAACGTTAATTTCATTTCTGGAGACAACAATCAAATTCAAGTTAGTACTTATGAACGTGGCGTAGAAGACGAAACCTATTCATGTGGCACCGGTGTTGTTGCTTCATGTATTTCGGCTAAAAAACAATTCGAAACAGAGAGCAATCACTTTTATGTGAAGACCCTAGGTGGCAACTTAGAAGTGTATTTCGATCATAAAGGAGAAGATAAGTTTGAGAACATCTGGTTAAAAGGACCAGCAACTTTTGTTTTCAATGGCAAACTTGATATTTAAAACTAATACAGCCTAATAGCACGAGCCTTCAATTATTATAATTGAAGGCTTTTTTTCATATCTATTAAGATAATATCAATCCCATTTTGCTATCTGATCTGCGGCAGTATAGTTATTAATGTAATCTAAAGCCTCAGCTGCATTATCAACAAAAACATACATTTTTCTAAAAGAATCGTTGGCAAATTTTTCTTTATATTGCATATCGAACTGTGCTTTTAATGCGGAATAAAAACCATCTACATCAACGAACACAATTGCCTTTGAATGATAACCTAATTGCTTAAGTGTAATCACTTCCATAATCTCCTCAAGAGTTCCAAAGCTACCAGGAAGAGCAATGAAAGCATCTGATTTTTCGCGAATAACTTCCTTTCGTTCTTTCATATCCAAAGTCACGATTAACTCATCTGCATAATCAGAAGCTATACCTTTTGATAGAATCAATTCAGGAATTACACCGATCACTTTTCCTCCTGACAGTTTTGTAGCGAAAGCCGATGCGTGCATTAGACCTACACTCGTCCCTCCATACACTATATTATTACCAGAAGTACCAATTGCTTTTCCTAAGTCTTTAGCTGCCTCATAATATTTATCAGCTAAGTGATCGCTCGATGAACAGAAGACGCATATATTCTTTTTCATAGTTATATCCTTTAAAAGAAAAAAAGCCCTTGTGAACTAATCACAAGGGCCATTATATAAAACTCAAATTGAATTCTTTATTAAAATGCTAACATTAAGCATCGATATTGGCATAAGTTGCGTTCTGTTCGATAAACTCGCGACGAGGTGGTACCTCATCACCCATCAACATTGAAAATACACGATCCGTTTCGACACCATCTTCAATTGTAACCTGACGAAGTGTTCTAACTTCTGGATTCATTGTTGTTTCCCAAAGCTGCTCAGCACTCATCTCACCAAGACCTTTATATCGCTGAATATGCATACCAGATTCTTTTCCACCAGCCCACTCATCAATAAGTCTTAAACGTTGATCTTCATTCCAACAATACTGCTGATTCTTTCCTTTTTTAACTAAATACAAAGGAGGAGTAGCAATATACAAGTAACCGTTTTCAATTAACGATTTCATGTAACGGAAGAAGAAAGTCATAATCAATGTTGCAATGTGGCTACCGTCGACATCGGCATCACACATGATCACAATCTTATGGTATCTCAACTTTTCAACATTAGCTGCTTTACTATCTTCTTCTGTACCGATAGTAACACCTAAGGCTGTGAAAATATTTTTAATCTCTTCACTCTCGAAAACTTTATGCTGCATTGCTTTCTCCACATTTAAGATCTTACCCTTAAGTGGAAGAATAGCTTGGAATTTTCTATCACGACCTTGCTTGGCAGTTCCACCCGCCGAATCTCCCTCGACAAGGAATACTTCACAGTTTGCTGGATCTTTATCTGAACAGTCGGATAGTTTTCCTGGTAAACCAGAACCTCCTAATATTGTTTTACGCTGAACAAGATCTCTTGCTTTACGAGCTGCATGACGAGCAGTAGCAGCCAAAATAACCTTCTGAACAATAGTTCTAGCATCCTTTGGGTGTTCTTCCAAATAGTTAGCTAACATTGTACTTACAGCCTTATCAACAGCAAGACTAACCTCTGAGTTACCTAATTTTGTTTTAGTTTGCCCCTCGAACTGAGGCTCTGCAACTTTTACAGATACTACAGCTGTTAAACCTTCACGGAAGTCATCACCTGCAATGTCAAACTTAAGTTTCGATAACATCCCCGATTTGTCAGCAAAAGATTTAAGTGTTCTAGTTAAACCTCTACGGAAACCTGTTAGGTGAGTTCCTCCTTCAATCGTATTGATATTATTCACATACGAATGTATATTCTCAGAAAATGAAGTATTGTATTGCAAAGCAATTTCAACAGGGACATCATTTTTATTAATTGAAACATGAATCGTATCTTCGATAAGACGTTCACGTGTACCATCTAAATACTGAACAAATTCTTTTAAACCTTCTTCAGAGTGAAAAGATTCACTTCTAAATGAACCGTCCTCTTGAACATCTCTTTTATCAGTAAGCTCAAGTGTAATTCCTTTGTTCAGGAAAGCCAACTCTCTTAAACGAGCTGCTAAAATATCATATTTATACTCTGTTACTAAAAAGATAGAATCATCTGGTCTGAAAGTAATATTAGTTCCTGTATGATCAGACTCTCCAATTACTTTTACATCCGCAAGTGGCTTTCCTTTTGAATATTCTTGTAAATAGATTTTTCCATCTCGATGAATCTCTGCTTGTAATAAAATAGATAAAGCATTTACACAAGAAACACCCACACCGTGTAATCCACCAGATACTTTATAAGAATCTTTATCAAACTTACCACCAGCGTGCAAAACAGTCATAACAACCTCTAAGGCTGACTTACCCTCTTTCTCATGAAGTTCAGTAGGAATACCACGTCCATCATCCTTTACTGTAACGGAGTTGTCTTCATTAATAAAAACCTTAATATTATTACAAAAACCACCCATAGCCTCATCGATAGAGTTATCGACAACCTCATAAACCAAGTGGTGTAAACCTTTTACATTAACATCACCAATATACATTGAAGGACGCTTACGAACCGCTTCTAAACCTTCTAATACCTGAATACTATTTGCTGAATAGTCGGTATTTCCTTTATTCTCATTTTCTAAATCACTCATTTATCAGATCTTTAGTATTATTTTGAAAGAAACCTGAAAAAGAACATTCTTTTTCAAAAAAAAAGAATCTCGTTTACAGATTCTAAACATTCGATGTTTAATCTCAAATTAAGCTAGGTTGTTATGAAGATGATTAATCAAACCAAACATGTTTAATTTTTCTGTCAATCAGCACATTACGTCAACCCGAAATAAATTCTATTGAGATAAACAAAGATAATAAAAAGGATGAATCTTGCTCACTTTATTGCAATAAAAAAACAGGTGAAAACTGGAATTCATATGAATGATTTATTTGGCATAAAAAAAAGGTTCAAGTTTTAATCTCAATCGAGATTTTTAACTCAAACCATTCTCTTAATCATTCAAATATTAAGCGTTCAAATCAACTAAAATAATAGTAGAATTTAAACTCATTTTCACTTCCTAGAATATTAGTTTTAATCCAATCATTCCATTAACTCCTTGACTTGGGTAGCCATGCCACAAATAAGTTTCAACATCAAAAATATTATTTACATTAGCATAAAGCGATAAAATATCGTTCCACATATATTCGGCACCTAGACCAAAATCAGCCTGCGCATCGAGTTGAGCGATATTCTCATTAGTCATAACTTTTCTTTCACCTACAAACAACAAACGAGCATTAAATAACCATTGATCTGTAAAACGGTAACTAGCTTTTGTCTCCATCTCGAAATTTGGCATATTCCAAGCCTCTTCTAAGCCATCTAATGAATAATGTAAGTATTTCACCAAGGCATATAGATTAAGCTCCTTATTAACCTGCAAATCGACTTCTCCTGTAAAGGCCAATTTCGATAAATCATCGTAAACAACGGAGTACTTATTCGAATACTTAGTTTGACTTGGCAGTTCTCCTTTTGGCGAAACAGCAATATTTGCCATCGAGAAAAAGTATTGGTCATCTATGTTTGCATATTCAACAGATAACAAAGCATTCGATTTAGAAGATAGTCTAGTTTTTAAACCTCCATATATTCTATAATTTGTACTTGTATTAGCCACATCAAGGCCTGAATGTACAAATGGGTTAGAGTTTGAAATTGATCTCATCGTATTTAGATCTAGATTTCCATCTAATCCGGCAAACATATCCAAAACTTGGTCAACCAATACAAGATTGAATTTTACATCAGGATAAAGCTTTAATTCGGAGTCATTTCCCAAGACACTTTGAGCTTTAACTCCTAGTCTCATATTAAAATTACCTACAGTTAAATTATATGATGGATTCACTACCCATAATGTTGAGTTTACATCATGATCCTGTCTACCAGAATTCCAATACACAAGATTGTTAGTTTGGATAAAATTTAAAGAACTCTCTAAAGACCACAAACCATCACCAGCCTTTAATTCAGCAATTCCATTTACTCCCATATCAATCTCACTCACGTTATACTTATCAGTGAAATATTCAAACTCAACGCCAAGCTTATAATTCAAATCTTTAGCGTCTTTATTCAAGCTTTCATAACTTGTCTCCAGTCCTACATTATTATACCTTTGATTATCGTAATCGAATATATTATCCTTCCCTAGAATGTCAGTAGATAAAGCAGATCCATAATAGTTAAACGACTTATGCTTGAAGAAAATCCGAGAACTTAGCTTTGCATCATCTAAATAATGATTCCCATAAACCTCTGCCAAAAATTCATTCCAATCAGGTTTTACCTTATCTCCATTATCCAATTCTAGTTTCCCATTGCTGGAATAGTGTTGTAAATGAAGACCAAAATCCGTTTTCTTCGATTTCAGATTATTATAACGATAGTCAGCAAATAAAGTTGCATAATTTCCAGCTGCCAAATCAAAAGAATGTCCATGAACCTTTTTCAATGGAGCACTTGTCATTTTAGCCGCTTTAATTGAACCTGGCTTAAAATTCACATTCAAAGATTTGCTTCTTATCGAATAATCAAATTGCTTTTTCAAACTAAGTGTATCAGTAACATTAGGCATTTTGCCAATACGCTTAGCTTTCTTAATTTTAGGTTTAAAGTTGGTTCTAACTTTTACTTCTTTTTTTAAATCTCTTTCTTCTTGAGCATGTCCAAACAGACACATTACAGCAAATGCTCCTGTCAGTAAAATAGATTTCAATCTCATATGTTTGTGTGTTTTTTTTTCTTGTTTTGATATTATAATTGACTTAGAGTTCAAGCTCGCCAACCATTTCATTCAACATTGATTTAGCATCATTCGTAGATAAAGAATCTGCCTTAACATGCTTCTTACTTTTAAGTTCTTTTTGAATTGTCTTTGTTTCTTTATTATCTAAATCACTTTCTTTTTCAATCTCGTCATCCAGAATTGGTTCTAATTTTGCCTTAGCTGCCTTAATAATTCCATCATCCTTTATCGCGTAATTATCAATTACACTTTTCAAAGTATAACGGGCCTGAAACAGATCTTTCTTATCTACAAAAATATCTGAAAGTAAAATGAAGCTTTTCCCCAACCAATAATGGTGAGGTGAATTCATCTCAATAAATTCATTTACTACCTTTTCAGCACCATTAACGTCTTGAGTTCTATAAAGTAAGTCAGCCAATAAGAATCGAGATTCAGCACCTTCTACAGATTGAACTTCTTTAGCCAGAACCTTTAAATCCATTTTTGCCAACGCATCATTTTTCAAAGCTAGATAAGCCTTAGTTCGCTTGTATAAAATCTCTTTTTTATCACGCTCTCCTGTTTCGGGAGAAAGAAGTAAGACTTTCGATCCTTTTATCAGATCTGAATGATTTTTCAATTCATAATAACATCTAAACAAGCCCCAATCGGCCGTTAGTTTGTTTTCTTCGATTTCAGCCTTCAGCTTAAGTAAATGGAAATTTTCCTTAGCTTTTGCGTAATCTTCATCCTTAAAATAGATTTGAGACACACCCAATAAGGCTTTTTCTGTAAACAGATTATCCTCTTTCTCTAAAACTATCTTAAAAGCATTTAAAGCTACTGGATAATCTTCACGATTAAAGGCTGATTCACCTTGGTAATAGGCAGCATTTATTCTAAACATACCATGAGGGAAATTTTCAAGATATTCTACAAAAGCTTTAGTCGATTTTTCATTTTGACCATCCATATACAAGCGTTCTGCAGATAAATACGTTAAAGAATCCTTCTCTGAAGATTCAACTGCATTACCAGCTCCCAATGATTCTGCAAACGAGAAGTAAGCCTGAACATCATTCGTGTCGATGTACACATTCTTCATTCCCATTAGAGCACTTTTCGATTCACTACTATCCGAATACTCTAAAATAACTTGCTTATAATTCTTTATGGCCTCTGTATAATTCTTCTTATTATAATTCAATTGACCTAATTGCAATAAGGTTTTAACAACATATTCACTTTGAGGATATTCTGAAATTAGATTGTTGTAAATTAACAAAGCTTCACTCTCATTTCCATTTTTAATTCTAGCCTTTGCTAACTCAAACGCAGCGTCATCCTTATAGTCGGATTCAGGAAATTTTTTCGAGAAGTTCTTTAAAAGTGTAATCTTCTTATTTACTCGACCTATCAAACCTTTAGATAAAGCATTTTGATACACTGCATAGTCTGTAGACCAATTGTTGGCTGCAGCTGCTTTAGAATAATATTCTGAAGCCTTCTCATAGTTTCTATCCAAGAAATAACAATCCCCTATTCTGTTCTGAACATCAGTTAAATATTCTGAAGTCTCACCATCCTTTAATTGTTCATATTTGCGAAACCATTTAATCGCTTTAGAATAAGAATCCAATTCAAACTCACAGTACCCCAAATTATAATAGGCATTATTAAAATACTTAGAGTTACCAACACCAGGTGTCTGTATAAACTCCTGATAATTCTTGATAGCTACAATAAAATCATCCGCTCTATAATAAGCTTCAGCCTTCCAATACAAACAATCAGCAGCGATATCTCTATCATAGATTTTATAAACCAATGACTTATTTAAATATTGAAGCGATTCCTCATACTGTGAATTCTTAAACAATTCCAATGCATAAAAATAAGCAACACGTTGATATGCTTCTTCGATGCGTGGTGACTTTCTAAGAATCTTATCCATCGACAGCAATGCCTGTTTGTAACTCTTTGTACTCATATAAACACTCACTAAAAAGTCATAAGCCTCATCATTTTCATCAGAATCTGGATAAAGAGCCAAGTATTCATCGAAAGCGCTAATCGTTTCGTTAACTTCTGTAAAAGACAATTCGTAACTTATCTTGGCGAAGTTGAATAACGCACTTTTCTTTATTGATTCGTCAGCATCAATTCCAGCTGCCTTTTCAAATGCTTTCTTTGCCTTTCCCTTCTCCGCTAATTTCAAAAAACAATCGGCCAAATTGTAATTCGATATTTGAGAAATAGCATCATCCTCGGCTTTTACTTTGGGGTATAATTGGCTAGCGTTCTTATAGTCTTCTTCCTGATAATATGAGAATGCTAAAGCAAAAGTTTCATCTCTATTCAAATCATCTTTATCCCGATTTAAATATGGAATAGCGCTTGAATAATCCTTTTGATTATAATAAGCCAAGCCAATCATTTTAGAAATTTCAGAAACTCTTTCAACACCATCTTCCTCAAGAAGCTCTGGCGCATATTCAAGTAGCTTATCGTATTTTCCTTGTAAATAATAAATCTGAGTAATATAGTATGGGATCAATGGTGAATATTTACTGTCATCACCTAGCATATCAAAAGCATTTAAAGCTGTTTGATAATTTCCTTTTTCATAAGCAATATGCGCATAGTAATAATTAGCAGACAATTGATACTCTCCCTTTTTATCGATAAGATCGAAAAAATATTTTCCTGCCTGATCAAGATCATCTGTCTTAAAATATGAATAACCCTTTATAAATAAGAATTCATCTTCATGATCTTTTTCAACCTGATAAGCATCTGTTCTATCAAGCCATCCTATAGCCTTCTTGTACTTTTCTTGTTTATACTTCTGTCTTGCTAATTGAAAATATGCATCATGCACATGTGAGTTACCTGGATACCTATCCAAAAAATTCAACATTTTTTTCTCGGCCTCAGGACGAGAAAGCTCGATTGCACAATAAGCCAAATAAAATTCTGCCCCAATTTTTCTATCCGAGAATTCTTTTTCTTCTTCAGCCACTAGCTGAAAACAGTATCTCGCACCTCCAAAGTCTTTACGTTTAAACAATTCATGTCCCTTTGTCCAATTATCAGAATACCCTTGACCAGACACATTATTTTGAGCCTGTGAACTTTTATACGGGAAACTTAATATCAATATAAAAACGATGGAAAGTAGAAATCTAAGGCGCATTTTGTCAAATATCATTTGAGATTGAAATTAGCTTTGAAAATGTGCTTAAAGATACTAAAACTGATAGCAGCTCTAATAGAAAAACACGGTTTAAACACAAAATATTATCCTTACTTTAAGAACGTCATAAGATAGCAGAAATTGCTCAATTATGAATAATTGTTTTGAGATTTATATAATTTTTAAAGGAAGGAAAGGTGAAGCGAAATAATTTTCTAGATTTGTAGAATAGAGGCTCTATATTACATTAAAGTCCAATCACAGCACAATAACAAAATAACAATGACTGAAACTCCTATCATAAAACTAAGCAATGCTATCATTCGACAATCTGATAATATCATTTTGAAGGATGTGAATTTTGAAATTGAAAAAGGAGAATTCGTCTATCTTATTGGCCGAGTTGGCAGTGGAAAAAGTAGCCTATTGAAAACCTTATATGCTGATCTCCCTCTAAATGATGGGTCTTGTAACGTAGTAGGTTACAACCTCCCTCTTATAAAAAATAAACAAGTTCCATTTTTAAGAAGGAAAATTGGTATTGTTTTTCAGGATTTCCAATTACTTACCGATAGAAATATTGAAGACAATTTAATCTTCGTTCTAAAAGCGACAGGTTGGAAAAATTCTAATGATATAAAATCTCGTATTTCTGAAGTTTTAGAAAAAGTAAATATGAATAACAAAGGCTATAAAATGCCTCATGAACTATCAGGCGGTGAACAACAGCGTGTTGTTATTGCAAGGGCACTTTTAAATTCTCCAGATATCATTTTAGCTGACGAGCCTACTGGAAATTTAGACCCTGAAACTTCCGATGATCTTGTTAGATTACTACACGATATCAGCAAAAGTGGAAAAACGATTATAATGGCCACGCATCAGCACGATTTATTAGCTAAATTTCCTGCTCGAGTAATTGAATGTAAAGATGGGCAGGTAATTGAAATTTCGAAAAACACGGCTGAAACAGTTATCGATTTCACACAACCTGAAACTTTTGAATAAAGAAAATCCATACAATAAAAAACTTCAAGAGATTAGATCAAAACAATCTCTCATATTTCCTATTGCCTTTATTTTTGTCATATGGGTAATAAAGGTCTTTGAATGGGGCCTTGATATCGATTTGCATCAAGGAGGCGTATTTCCTCTACAAATTAAAGGACTACTTGGCATTATCACTTCACCATTTATACATAGTGATTTTGAACATCTTATTGCAAACACAATTCCTATGTTCGCTCTAAGCTGGGGTATTTTTTATTTCTACAGACAATTAGCCTTTCGTATTATTTTGTATTGCTTATTTACAACTAACATATTGCTATGGCTTGGAGGTCGTGAAGCCTGGCATATTGGAGCAAGTGGCTTAATTTACGCCTTTGCTTCTTTTCTATTTTTTAGTGGCTTATTCAGAAACTATTATAAACTGATAGCCATTTCCTTTATAGTCGCCTTTCTATATGGCGGGTTATTTTGGGGTATTTTCCCTGTTCTCAAAGATGTATCCTGGGAAGGTCATTTATTCGGTGCTTGTTCAGGCTTAATTTACGCTCTTGCTTTTAGAAAAAAAGGGCCTCAAAAACCAAAAATCATTTGGGATGATGATGATGAAATTCCTGAAGAGATTTGGAATCAGCAAAATCAATAAAGAGTAAAGACTCCAGTACGAAGAAAAAAAACAACTACTCTCTTTGCAGGGGGCACCCGATGGGTCAGGAACAGATTAATTCATTTTTTTCATGAATACTGGCTACATTTTGGTGTAGTTAGCATTCAAGGCATTAAATCGGTTCTACATTTGCGTGTAGCGACCTTTTCAGCATTAAAAGCAGACTACCCCGCAGGGTAATCTGCTTTTAATGCCTTAATTCACTATTACACTACGGTGTAATAGTGAATTAATGCCTTGGTAGCGCATTACACGCAAATTTTATGTGCTATTAATGCCTTAAAAGCTATCGTAACCAAAATTACGTGCACTTCTAGGCCTTAAATGCTATCGTAAACATTTTTTAATGAGAATTTTGATCAAAAATAAAAGTTAGACGTTCGAAGATGGTAATCTAGTAAAACAGTTAGTTCTACTACTTTTGCTACAGGTCCAATAATTAAAAACCGATTGGTTGCAAGCATTATTATAGTAGTCGTACCATGACATTCACGGCTTGTAAATAGTCATAGCACGACTGGATATGCACAAAATACGATTCGTATTAGATTTTACGACTGCTAATAACGGTCGGCCAAAGCACACCAATCCTCTTTTTCTTCTTTTATGATTTCCTTCATCATGCCAAAATCGTCATTTGATGTATAGCCCATTTCATTTAAATAAGCATAAAACTTTTTGAAACTACCAATATTCTCCTTTACAGCATTACTACTTCCCCAACAGGCTGTTCTAATAAAATAATCTCCCAGAAAGCCTCTTATTTGCAAAGCTCCCTTTTCGACAGGTACTACATCGTAACGCAATAAATAGCTATTGGCGTAAAATTCCATATTCGTAACATGGCGCCTTATGGTTTTTGGAGTGAGTGATTTCGATACCAAATAATCCTTAAACTCATCCAATAGTTTTAAGTTGGCTTCTCTTGCTTTCTCACATCCTAATTCGTATTCTTTATATGCCTTATCATCCATATTTTGATATATTAAAATTCACAGAAGGCTCCCCTTTTTAATATTGTCATTTTTAAGTCTAAGTATTTGGCTTAGCCCCAGAAACAACTATGCTTATCAGACTCAACAGTTTCAATAAAAGAATGAATGTCTGCAACTGTTGGATTAGGTTCGTACAGGTCCCATTTGCCGCTGGCCCTCATCCAATATATTTTCCAGATTTGTTGCGTTTTCACATATTTACAACGAGCAAACGGGTATTCATTCATTTTGGATTCATCATCCCATTGTGGTCGAATCTCGAAAAGAATAACTTCATTATTTTTAAAGGAATATCCCAGATCAAGCTGATCTCTTAGTTCAACTGGTGGTCTCTTGGCTTGAATATAGTCCGCTATCCTTTTTTCATTAACATTAAGAATACTCATACCTTTGTTATTATTTTAAAAATTACAATTCGTATCAATCTAATCCATTATCCCCATCTTCTTCATTAAGAAAGAAGCGTTTAGTTTTTGACTAATTCCCGCTTTCAACTTATAATCAAAAATTAACTGATCGTCTTCCAGTTCAACTTCAAAACACTTGTTATTCACATGATCAGGATACTTATTTTCTAATTCGCCAATCATCAAATCGTGAGTCGCAATCATAACTACTGCATTCAAACTAATCAATTTCTCTAATAATCCTAAAGAGCCCAACTGTTTATCTTTCGTATTAGTACCTCTTAATATCTCATCAAGAATAACCAGGATTTTGGGTTGATTTTCAACATGATTAATAACCTCCTTAATACGTAAAAGCTCTGCATAAAAGTATGACTCATTATTCGAGAGTGAGTCCTGAATCTTAATACTCGACATTATTTCACATGGTGTAAACACGAAACTCTTTGCACAAACAGGAGCTCCATTCATTGCCATAATTAAATTAGTTGTTACTGTACGTAGATAAGTACTTTTCCCAGCCATATTAGCACCAGTAATAATATTTACACATGGTGTTCCTCCAAAATCAACAGTGTTATTTATTCTTACTGAAGGTGATAAAAGTGGATGCCCCATAGCTTGGGCTTTAAACTTAAAATCTGAATCTAAAACTTCTGGATAAGAAATATAACTCTTGTTATTAAAGGCAAATACAGCAAAAGAGATCAATGGCTCTACCTTTGACAAAACAGAAAACCAATTAGGAATAAACTGTTTATGTTTCTCCTTCCACTTATTCAATTGAAACAGGATTTGAACATCAAATAAAAACAAAGCATTAAGAGTCAATGAAACGATCCAATTAAATCGTAAATCAAAAGTGTTTAATAAACGAGATAATGATTTCAACACCTGGCTAGCTTTCAAATTTTGTAAAAAAAGCTGTTTTTTAAAATCAGACAAATAAGATGATTCAAAACTCTCCTCCTCCATTAACTTAATTAAGACGGCGTATTTCTTCAACACTGAAGATGATTTCCCTAAATGCGAGTGTGCGCTATTTATCAACTTCTTATTAGAGCCAACAATAAGCATATTTAAAAGAATAGGTAGCAATAATGAGCTGAGAGTAAAAGGTCCAAATACAACAGCTGCTAT
>TARA_R110001583_G_scaffold85517_1_pt1 | contig 22973 bp, 20 predicted proteins | sample TARA_R110001583 | Tara Oceans TARA_R110001583 (sample SAMEA4398432) | marine metagenome | biome: Polar Biome; feature: [MES] marine water layer (ENVO:01000295) within the mesopelagic zone...; material: water (ENVO:00002006), including particulate matter (ENVO:01000060) such as...... | reverse complement strand
CTTAACTTCTACTTTGAGCATCAGCTAAAAATGGGAGGATTACCACCTCGACTGGTTCGTGGCCTTGCATTAAGTCGATCCATCACAAACTGAACCTGCTCATCTGTAACCACATTAAAAACCGCTCCCTTTGGAAAGTACTGCCGTATCAGTCCATTCGTGTTTTCATTAATACCACGCTCCCATGATGCATACGGGTGCGCATAGTAAATGTCTGCGGCTAAGGCCTCTGTAATGGCCTCGTGAGCGGCAAACTCAAGACCGGTTTCCACGGTGATCATTTTTATCTTATCCTTTACTTTGGCCATGTTTGTAATTGCGTCGTCAGTCATAAGTGCCATAGCTTTTACGGTAGGGCTTGGAGGCAATTCTCATACGCGTATACTGATCACCACCTTGTCGTGGCAATGTGGGTTTGCCGGACGCTTACCGACGAGTATTATATTTGCGGTACAACCAATTGCTCTACCTATGACTGTCGCGACTTTCTGGGGGCTACTCTCAACTATATTAGATTACCCAATTTGCTGTCTTTTCAAGTAGAAATATAGGAGAACAGGTGTAAGAAACAACGACATTATCGTGGACGCTACTGTACCGAAAACTAGAGAAAGGCCTAAGCCACTAAATAATGGATCCTTTATCAAAATCGCGCTACCGAGGAATATCGATGCCGCAGTAAGGACGATCGGCCTGAGTCGAGCTACAGTACAGTCGATCAACGCTGACCTCAGCTCTTCCCCGCTCCGCAAAGACTGGAACACAAAATCAAAAATTAAAAGCGAATTTCTCACCACGACACCGGCGAGTGCAATAACACCCACCATCGACGTCGACGTAAAGAGTTCTGAAAACGCCCAGTGAGCAGGGAAAACACCAATCAAAGCAAAAGGAATCGCCAACATTGCTATCACAGGTATCGCAAACGACTTGTAGTAATAAACCAACAACACATACACCATTAGAAGCGAAATAAGCAGGGCTAGCGCCATTTCTTCAAAGGCTTGCATAACTTGGTCATAGGCGCCTTCCCACACGATTACAGCTTTAGCGGAGCCCTCTTTATCTGCAGAGACGACGACGTTATCGTCGTTGACGAGGAAGTTGGCACCGATCCCCTTTTCTTTCACTTGATTACTGATATCCAAAACGCCATACAACGGCACCGACTCGCCCATTTCTCCCGTTACGTATGCGACCGGCGACCCGTTCTTATGCAAGATTGGGTGACCCAATATCGTCTTTTCTAACGTCAGCAGTTCCGAGAGAGGCACCTCGGCACCACCCGCCCCGCTAGCTTTGATGTTTTCTAGCGGAACCAATGTATCAACATACGAAAAGGGAAATTTGAGTAATATGTGCCGTTCTTGTCGAGCACCACCCTTCATAATTCTGCCAAGATCGGCACCGTTAATCGCTAGGTTCAGGACCGAGTACAACTCAGTGCGACTTACGCCATAGCGCCGTAGCGCTCGCTCATCAACCTTATAGGTATACTGATGAACATCTTCAAACACGCTGTCAGACACCTCGATAACACCCCAGGTATTCTGAAACACGTCGCCAAGACCCAGAGCGATTTCCCGTAACTCCTCGCTATTATCACCGTACACCTCGGCTAACAGCCCAGCGCGTGCAGGAGGCCCAGGGGGATCCTCCACCACCCTAATAAGTACACCGGTAAATTTAGCTTCTATTTCGGAAACCATCTCTCTCAGCTCGCGGGCAACATCCATCGACGTATAAGACCGCGTACTTTTATTCCGCAAATTAACCCGTATTTCGGCGATATTATGCCCTTCACGAGAACTGGTGCCCCGCAGAATGCCATTGAAGTCTTCAACACCCGACTCACCAAGCCAAATCTGAAAATTCGCTACCGATTCCTTTTCCGCCAACCCCGCTGCAACCTCCTGCGCCACTTGCTGCGAATACATTAATGTACGGTTTGGTGGTATCTCAATTACTATATTCAGAGTATTAGTATCGATCTGTGGCATAGAATGTAACAACACACCTAATGGTGGTGGCTCACCGCCTACACCACTGGGCCGAAGGAACTGCCACGCGGGCATTACCATTACAGCCAGCAACAAAAAGACCGATAAATATAATGACGTACGTCGAACACTCGCGTTATCAAGCAACGACATCAGCATGCGCTTATATACCGCGTTGATACTATCCAAGTATCTTTCAATCGGCGCCGAGTGTTTAGAAAAATCCAAAAAGTTAAACGACAGCCAGGGTACAACGCTATACGCGATAAAAAGCGATGCCAGCATTGCAATAGGCACCACCACGGAAACTGGATAAAAGAACTCTCCCGGCATATCCGTGATAACAAGCGTGGAAATAAACACAATCACGATGGCGACTGTCGCGATATTCGTAGGATTACCCACTTCTGCCGCGGCACTAATCACAATATTTTTCTTATTTCCCTTCTCTGCGTTACTCCCCCCAGCACTGTATATATTCTCCAAAACGACAATCGCATCGTCGACTAGCATCCCCAATGCAATAATCAACCCTAACAGCGACACCCTGTTAAGAGTTAAGCCCATCACACTAAGCGTAGCAATGGTTAGTCCAAGTACCAGCGGTACGGTAAAGCCGACAACGCATGCGGCCTTAAACCCAAGGAACATATAGGTAATTAGAAAAACTACTGCAATCGCGATCGCAAGATGGTGAAACAACTCATTAGATGTACCTCTCGCCACCGAGCCGTCATCTCGGGTCACTTCAGCGAATAAGTTATCTGCGTCATGCTCTGCAACAAACGTCGCCAGCCGTGCTCTCACCTTGTCCGAAACCGTAACTGAGTTCGCGTGTCGTTTTTTGGCAATTGCAATAGTAACGGCTGGCATCACCTCAGGGGCCAGCTCCCGCTTTTCAGGCTCGCCCTTTCCAAAACCAAACAATGAAATCGTTTCTCGCCACTTCTCAGGCATACCGCTGACCCTGGCGATATCGCGCAATAAGATCTCTCCCTTATCAGCTGATGCTCTCACTGCAACAGACTCCACGTCCGCAACAGACGCCAGCCCATCACCAAAAACATACATGTGACTGACGTCACCCACCGACTCAGGACCCAAAGGCACCGTGACACTGGCATCTCTCACAGCCGTGACGACCTCCTTAAGTCCGACTTTAGATGCTAGCAATTTAGCTGGATCAACCTCGACAATGACATCACCATTAAGTCCGCCTTTAATATACGCAGAGGAGACATCTTCTATCACCAGAAGATCATCCAAAAGCGCCTCTGCCATTATTTTTAACTGCTCCTCCCCCATCTCCTTCGACGACATAGTGATTGTCATAATAGGGACGTCAGCAATATTAATACTATTAATAATTGGCTTAGAGGCACCGATGGGCAATAGCCGTGAGATTTTCTCAAAGCGATCATGAAGCCTGACTAAGGCTTCCTCCTGGTCTTCACCAACTTCGAAAAAAATCGCAAACTCAGCTCTAGAGTGTGACGCCGTCGAGTAATAATCTGATACACCGGAAATCAGTTTCACCGATTTCTCGATTGGTCTGACCACCAGCTGTTCGACTTCTTCCGCTGTCGCCCCAGGATAATCAACGACGATTGTTGCCCCCGGCACCACGATTTGTGGATTATCTTCCTTGGGCGTAGAATCGATCGCTATCGCCCCGACGGCAAAAATACAGAGAATAACGACTGGCGTCAGCTTTGAGTCAGTGAACAAACTAGCAATTAAATACGCAATCCCAAACTTGGCCACGAATACACCTTAATACGTTTAAACACGTTATAGTTATACTTTATGATCTCATAACGAATGAGCAGTGTTGAAAATTCCTCCGCACCCACCAGGAACTGTTCGCTCAAAATATAATTTCGTCTCCGGCACTTAACCCCGAAATGACTTCTACCATCTCGCCATACTCGTCACCCGAGTCTATCCATCTGAACTTAACACCGGACTTTTCACTTTCCACAAAAACCCCATACATGCCCGCGTGAAAAACAACCGCCTGCTTAGGGATCAGATATCCTCCTTGGCGCTCCTCCCGAAACCTCAATAACGCTTCGCCATACATACCACTCATTCCACCAGTGATATTCGTCGTGGTTCTTAGCTTAATTTCGACAGACTGGTGCGTCGTATTAATTTCATCAGAGACAAACTCAACATCCGCCATATAGGGAACGCCCGCAACAACGACTTCAACCGCACCATCAAGAACTACCTCAGCAATAAACGACGCTGGCACCCACCCCTTCAGCACCAAGTCATCAATCTTCGTTAATACCATGAGCCCCTCACCGTATTGGGATAATTGACCAACTTTGGCGTCTATCGACCGAACCAGCCCATCGTATGGCGCCAGTATAAGGCTGTAAGAATTCGACTGCTTCGAGGACTTATAATGCTTTTCTGCTGTTTTTAACTCGGCCAGCGATATTTCATGATCCAGCTCTGCCGCCTCATACCCTTCTTTAGAGACCAATTTATTTCGGAATAAATTAGCTATTCGTTTGAAGCTCGCTTTAGATTTCCTGTATTTACTCTTTGCCACAACAAGATTCTTGTACGACACACTCAAACTATCATTGAGCACAGGGTCGTCTATCAAGATCAGCTCGTCACCTTTGGCGACCCGGTCCCCTTCCTGAACGTAAATTTCACTGACAAAACCTGTGAGCTTAGATCTCACGGAAATCGCTGAATCTGATTCAGCTATCAGCGGCACCGACAGGCGTTTACGATGCCTCTCCCCAACGACAAAACAGGATTTACCGTGATTACTAGTCTCTTCAATCGAATCGTAATAATTCGATGAACCACATTCCATTGAATAGACGAACTCACTGCCGAAGAGGAGATAACCCAGCATACAAGCTGTGGCAAACAATCCTGAATGACTATACTTCATACATACCCCAAAGGCAGAACGCATTTTCCAATAAGCCTGATACTGTCATGTAATTATTATGTTCCTTACTTTTTACTATACGCTGCTCGGCGATAATAATAATGCAAATAAGCATCGAGGAGGCACGAGCGAACATAATTGTTCGGCACCACCATCAGCTGACAACGGAATAATACGCCATTATAAAAGCAAATTTCCCACAGACTTGCATCTCTATGAGATGAAAATATTATTAATCTAAATTAACTGTACATGTGCTAGAAAATTTCGTGACGCCGCGGCTTGGCAGAAGATAAAGAGGCGACCCATGCCACCAGAGCCGAGTGAGACTTCGACGCCAGTGCCACCAAAGTAATGAATTCAAGAAAGCGTTGACGAGACTGCTGACGATCTCCGCTCGCCGCCGTTAGAGGATTTACGCCTCTAACGAAGGCAACCCCAGAGCGCCAACACTCACCCCGAAAGCTGCCAAGTTATATTCAGCTGTGCGTAGGTAAATCGACCTAGCACGCCGATTATAAATTATTATTGCAAAGCTGTCGGCCAGTGACCTACCACCTTCGCTCAGGCCAGATAGCTCTATGGCCGAATTAACTTTGACGTTCGTGTTTCTAATTACTGGACACCACTAGTTAGTCAGTCCGCTTCGCGGTTAATTCGATCCATATCCACATGAGGCCCACCGAAGTAATTATCGATCACCACTAACCGCTTTAAATAATGGCCGAGCATCAATTCATCTGTGGTGGCTATGCCGCCATGACACTGCATTGCTGAATGCCGAACATACTTAGATTCTTTGTTGATTTTATGCTTAAGCAGCATGATCTCACGCTCGTACGCAAGGTGATCAGCATCGGTGGAAATTTCTGACGCAATCCCTTTCAACATTTCATGAGAGGTCGTGTGCGCAACAAACATATTCGCCATCATGTGCTGAAGGACTTGAAAATTAGAGATTGGCTGGCCAAACTGCTTTCTTGTTTTAGTGTACTCCACCGTTTGGCGAAGCAACGACTCCATCGCACCCACAGCTTCTGCGCAGAGTGCAATGCTCGTTTTAAGACACGCTATTTTCACAATGTCGGAAACAGCACTTCCTTCCGCAAGAATTTCACAGTTGTCTCTACGTAAATTATTGATCGTCACATTTCCAACGAGCGATCCATCGACACCGACGCGATGCTCCACAGAAATACAAGGGCTTTGTCTATCAACCAACAACAGCATGTCTTCGCCTTTATTCGAGGCAACTACAAGCATTTTATCGGCAATAGGCGCCCACGGAACAGCGCCACAATCACAAGCAAAATCGTCCAAAGTATCGAGATTTAAAGCGATAGGGCCGCTATCAGAATAACGATCAGAGCTACCTAAAACACAGAGTGTTATATTTCCCACTATCAGCTCGCCTAATACCGCACTACCCTTCTCCCCAATGCCTGAAAGAATAGTCCCCGCGGTAATCTGACTCTCCAAATACGGTGTTACGACCCGATGGTTACCAAACTTTTCAAACAGTTCAGCAATGTCAATTGCTGCCCCTCCGAAACCGCCTACTTCTTCAGAAAACAAAAAAGCCGACCATCCTAAATCGCAGGTTTCTTTATACATCTTCATTACGCTTTCGCTAGAGGCGCTTCCATCCAAGCGAAAATCGTAATAATTATAACTATGGGTAAGATACTTATTTACACTCGCGAATAGCAAATCACGCTCTTCTGAATTCATTACTTAGCTCTCAATTATCTTACAACATTAAAATTTTCTTAGCGATGATGTTACGCTGTATTTGGGCCGTTCCCCCATATATGGTTGACGCTCTATTGTTGATGTAAGAATTAAATGCTGCTGCGCCTTTGTCACACGCCGAGCTATCACCAACATAGTAAGGGTCCACTTCATGCTCCATCACGACTAATGCGTCTCGACCTCTAAGGGAAAGCGAAATTTCATCTAACTTTTGACCCAACTCAGTGCCTATTAATTTTGTGAGCGAACTGAGGGCGCCGATCCGACTACCTCCTTCTGAAGACTTCGCGATGCCCCGCTCTAAATAAGTCAGCGACAACACGTCCGCCTCGATATCTAAAAGTTCGTTCTCGCATCTTTCCGAAACAATGTTGCTAACCAAGGAAGACTCACTGTATTCCTTTATCAGTTCAAGTTTACGCCGCAAACCGACATAGTAACTCGCGCCACCACGCTCATGTTCCAGCAAAGACAGCGCAACCTTCCACCCGTCGTTTTCTTCGCCGACAATGTTCTGCACTGGCACCTTCGCATCAGTAAAGAATACTTCGCATTGCTCAACAGTCCCATCTAAAGACACAATTGGTCGTACCTCGACCCCAGGAGTGTCTAAATCAATGAGTAAGAAGCTGATGCTATTCTTCGGGCTTTTTTCCTTCCCCGTCCTCACGAGACAGAAGATCTTATTCGAATGCTGAGCTAAACTTGTCCAAATTTTGGACCCGTTTACGACATAAAAATCGCCCTGTCGCTCGGCCTTCGTCGACAATGCCCCCAAATCCGAACCCGCCGATGGCTCTGAATACCCCTGGCACCAGAAATCTTCACCGCTTAAAATTTTAGGAAGCAGCTCTGATTTTTGAGCACTAGTTCCATAGTTCATGATAATAGGGCCCAACATCTGAATACCCATTGATGTCAGCTGGGGAGCATCGAAGGAAGCACACACTTCTCTGAAGATAAGAATTCGCTCCGGATCCCAACCGCACCCACCAAACTCACTTGGCCACGAGGGTGCAGCCATACCATTGCTGTGCAATAGTTTCTGCCACTCCATCATTGCCCGGAAATCGCAGAAAATACTTGTTGCCAGTCGGCTAGCTTGCTGTAGTGACGAGGATAGATTGCTAGATACAAAGCTCTCAATTTCCGCTCGAAACGTATTAAGATCACAAGTACTTAGATCAATTTTCATCTATTCGCTTTCCCCACGCCTTAGTAGCTGCTTTAGATTATGCTCCAGTCTCTTACAGAAACGGGCGGCATCAGCGCCATTGATAATCCGATGGTCATACGACAGTGAAACAGGCAAACACTTCTCCCAACCTAGCGTATCATCGGGTAGTCGTACCGGCCGATCAAAAACCGAAGACGCACCTAGAATCGCGACTTGCGGAGCGTTAATTATCGGCGTGAAGCCGACACCGCCAATACTGCCTAGCGAACTAATGGTAAACGTACCGCCTTGCATTTTTTCAAACGGCAGCTTCTTTTCCTTCGCCAAGTTAGCCATGATAGATATATCTCCCGATATATCTATCATGCTTTTCGTATCGCAGTGCTCCACGACGGGAACGAATAAGCCATGCTCTGTATCAACCGCCACACCAATGTTGACGAAATCTTTAAGTAAAAGCTCACCTCCCTTCGCATCGGTTGAGGCATTGAAGCTTGGAAATTCTTTCAACGTCAACGCGGTGGCTTTCACAATTGACGCCAAAAATGAAACACCACGTAGACTCCCTTCTTTTTTTGCATCAAAGAAGCTATCTACGACGATGTGTTCATCGTGTGTAACGTGAGGAATTGCCAACCAGTTTCTATGCAGATTTTTTCCCACTACGCCCTGGATCCGAGTTAGCTTAACTAACTCGGTAGAGCCATATTGCTCATTATCCTCTAACGGCCAATCAGCAGAGCTTCCTATATTTTCTAACAAGAAACTCATGCCACAACACCGACCACTTCGCCCACCTTATATTCCTCACCCTCGGTACCAATGATTTTCAATACCCCAGATGCCGGGGAAAAGATCTCTTGAACTGACTTATCAGTCTCCAAATCGTAGAGTGGATCACCTTCATTTACCTGGGCACCATCCTCAGCGTGCCATTTTACTAGCGTCCCATCACTCGAAGCGAATCCAACTTTAGGTATAATAATATCAACACTCATTTATCGCTCTCCGCGTAATTCATACAACTTATTACGGCATTCTCTATATCTGAAAGTGCATAGGTAAATTCACTCTCGAGATTTTTCGCAAAAGGAACCGGCGTATCCTTACTAGCCACTCGTGCGACAGGCGCTTTTAAGTATTTAAACGCTCGCTCCTGAATTGCCGCCGAAACCTCAGCACCCACACCAAAAGACTTAACCGCTTCGTGGGCAATCAGCGCCCGTCCCGTTTTTTTGACGGATTTTAGTATCGTGTCATAATCAATGGGAGAAACCGTACGTAAATCAATTACCTCACAGGAAATCCCGTCTCCGTCGAATTTAGAAGCAACCATCGAAAGGTCCATCATAGAGCGGCTATATCCGATTAAGGTGATATCACTACCTTCCCGAACAATATTTGCCTTACCGATTGGTACTAACTCTCCATCTTCAGCGGCCTCACTCTCATTCCAGTAGGATGCCGAATGTTCGATGTAGATAACCGGGTCAGGATCATTGATGGCACTCAATAGCAAACCATATGCGTCTTTAGCATTAGACGGCATGACAACTTTAAGGCCAGGGGTATGGCAAAACCACGCTTCCAGAAAATCTGAATGCTGACCACCAGTCTGGAAACCTGAACCAGTCATGGTCCTAATAACCATAGGAACATTAGTCTGGCCGCCAGACATATATCTGATTTTCGCAGCATGATTTGTAATTTGGTCCATACATACCGCAGTAAAATTCATTAGCATGATTTCTACTACCGGCTTCATGCCAGCAATGGCTGCGCCAACACCGGCGCCAGTAAATGCCATCTCCGAAATTGGAGTAGACAGAACACGGTCAGCCCCGTATTTTGAAGACAAGCCGTGGGTAACTTTTAAAACACCGCCGCCCTCTTCGTCAGCGATGTCTTCACCCATTAAAAAAACATCTTTATCGTTCTCAAGTGCATACGACAAAGCTCTATTAACTGCAGAAATAATATTTTCATTCTTAGGCACAGTATTCTCTCCCCGTTTTATGCAAAAACATCCTTAAGGACATCGCTCGCGTTAACCAATGGACTATCGTAGGCAAACTTGACAGCTTCTTCTAATTCGAGGGCGATCGCCTCGTCCAGCTCATTAAGAGCTTCAGCTGTCGCTACGCTAGCTTCCTCGAGGAATGCACGGAACTTAGGATAAGGGTCGTTTTCTTTCGCCGTTTTATACTCTTCTTCAGGGATGTATCCACCCGCATCGCCCATAGTATGACCGTTAAAACGGAACGTCATCGCTTCTATAAGAGTCGGCCCGTCGCCAGCTCGAGCTCGCTCTATCGCCGTTTTCGCTGCAGCATAAACACTTTGCGGATCATTACCGTCAACTTGTACACCTGGCATATTATACGATGAAGCTCGACTTGCCACTGAATCACAAGCAGTACCTTTGGCGAAATTAGTGTGCTCGGCATATCGGTTATTCTGGCAGACGAATATAACCGGCAATTTCCACACCGAGGCTAAATTCAGCGATTCGTGAAATGCGCCAATATTTGAGGCGCCATCACCAAAATTGGTCACGGTTACACGCTGATCTCCCCTCATTTTAGAAGAAAGCGCCAAACCCGTTGCTATCGGCAAGCCAGCACCCACGATACCAGTGGTCAACATACAACCTGTCGCAGGATGCGTAATGTGCATTGGCCCGCCCTTACCTTTACAAGCGCCGGTCTCTCGCCCGGCAAGCTCTGCCCAAATCAACTTGGCGGGAACGCCTTTGGCCAACATATCGTGAATACCTCGATATATTGTGACCAGATAGTCTTCTGAATTAAGGAGTACAGAAATAGATGCAGGAATGCACTCCTGCCCACGAGCCGAATAGTAAGGCATCGTGATACGACCGGCGTTCATTTCTGCAATAAATCGCTCATCGTTCATTTTTATACGAGTCATTTTCTCGTATATTGATAACAAAATACTATTATCTAACTTCCCCATTTGACTCTCCAAATCTGCTTAGCGAATTTTTTAATCATCTAAATTTACAGTTTTTCTAAGTCAAACAATTTAGATAATTTCTGGGCAAGGGCCATATTCCCTTTAAATTTCAGCTTACCAGTCATAACCGCAGTCATACCAGCCACTTTGCCGCTCAACAGTGTGAGCAGGAAATCATCTTTCATCGTCAATGTGAGCGTTGGCGTCTCTGGTTCACCTTCTTCTACGACAGCCTCTCCATTCTTGATAATAAGTGCCATAGGACGAGACATATTGAAAAATATGACGCAATCTAGGTCTTTTTGTGATTCTCCTCGAAAAACACTGGGAAGCTTATAAATAATATCGATATCTGCCATGTTTATGCTCTCTCTATTGTTATTACGTTTTGTGGACAAACGGATGCTGCTAATTCTACTTTTTCACGATAGGTCTCTGGAATTTCTGTCATCAATAGTTTAACCACCCCTATATCATCACTTCCAAAAACTTCTGGGCATTCGGTCATGCAAGATTGATAAGAACAACACAACTCTTTATCTAGCTTTACGACTACCATCACTCACCTCATTTTTTCCAGGTAATATTCCGTAAAATATCTTTTCTAATTTTACCTGACGCGGTTCTTTCGAAACTGTCTACTATGATCATATTTTCCAGCTGCTTCTGCTTCGCCAAGCCCTTTTCTCGGAGGTACTGATTCACCTCTTCCAGAATAAGCGCTGCATCACTAGCGGGTATAATAAATGCACAAACGCCTTCACCAAGTCGTACATTTGGCTGACTTACAACGGCAGCTTCCCTGATGTTCTCATGTTCGTGCAGAACATCTTCGACTTCTTTGGCGCTAATATTTTCACCACCTCGAATAATGATATCTTTCATACGATCTGTAATGACAATGTCATCATTCGATGAAACATGACCAATATCACCTGTATGAAAATACCCCGACGCGTCAAACGCTTTTTCCGTTTGTTCAAGGCTAGTATATCCAAGTAACATACCCGGGCCTTTAACCAAGAGTTCCCCATCGCGCTCGCCAGCAGTGACATCGTCACCGCTCTCATCGATCACTTTCACATCATAGTTATAAATGCAACCATCTGTGGTCGCAGCACGTTCAAGTTCTGAGCGAGCCGTTAAGCCTTGCGACACCAACGGTACCTCGGTACTACCGTAAACACGAAAAGCTTGGCAATTTTCGAGGACATCCGAAACAGAACGTATGAGTTCTGGCGGTACAGACGCTCCGCCACATGCAAAGGATTTTAAGCTTGGCAGAGTTTCTTTTCTCGAACGACACTCATCAAGAATTTCAACAAGAAATGGCGTAGCACCAACGGTAAATGTCGCCCCTGTTTTAAGAATAAAGTCTACAGCGTCCGCCTTATTCCATTTATCCTGAATAACCGTCTTATGTAACGATGTACGGACAATCATTTCACACGCTGAATAACCCGTAATGTGCGTCAACGGTGACGGCATGTAGTAAACATCAGATTCATCGACCTCTCTGAAATTCACAACATTGTCAACAACTGTCGCCATCGTACGGTGACTATGTAAAACACCTTTAGGGGTACCCGTAGTACCGGACGTGTACATCAGAAGCTTGACATGATCAGCATCCGGCGATTCAGGAATCGAAAACTCGCTACTCTGATCTACCCCTTGCACTAACAGTTCATAGGATTTAAATATCCCATCTAACTTAGACGTATCCCCCGAGCGGAGTACAACTACATGTTCAAGGCTCTCGATTTTAGGCGCGAGCTCTTTAACCATGTCGATATAACCCATAGAGCGGTATTCATCCGGAATAAAGAGTAATTTTGTCCCCGCATCTGCGAGAATAAAACTTAGCTCCTTGCCCCTATAGATGGGAATAATCGGATTAAAAACCAGCCCTAAAGTACAGCAGGCTAAATTTATATAGGCAAATTCTTCCCAATTAGGCAATTGCGCACTTACCACATCGCCCTTCTTGAGCCCGAGCCCCTGGAGCATAAGAACAACTTTTTTCGTTCTTTCCTGCAAATCTCGGTAAGTCACCTCAGGACCGTTGTGAAAAACCATCGCAACGTCATCTAGGCATTCTTCGCTCATCGACCACAAATAATGCGATGTTACGTGACAGGCTTCCTTTTCACTACCTACCTCCCCTCGAACACCCCTTCTAGAGGCGTGGCTCTCCGCCCAGGCGCAAGGATCACTGCCTGCTACGCCACTCATACTAACGTCGCTCCCCCGTCCACACACATTTCAGCGCCGGTGATCCACTTAGATGCGTCAGATGCCAAGAAAAGAATCATATTAGAAATGTCTTCTGGCTCGCCAACAGTGGCCAGCGGCACGTTTGCAGTAATGAGTTTAATAGCCTCTTCTTCGTCACCGAATGTCTTAATAAACTCGTCTAACATGCGTGTCCTAACGCCACCGGGATGCACAGAGTTACAGCGGATTTTAAATTGCGCGCCATGCAGAGCGATTGATTTTGTTAGAAGCCGAACGCCGCCCTTTGACGCGCTGTATGCTGCTAAATTAGCGTCTGATTTAATGCCCATCAGAGAAGACAAGTTAATTATAGAGGCGCTCGACGACTTTTTAAGGAGTGGAAGCAGAGTATTACAACCAAGAAAAACACTGTCTAAATTAACGCTGATAACCTTACGCCACAATTCAAATTCAGTACTTTCTATGCTACCCGCTGGACTAATGCCTGCATTATTTACCAAAATATCTAAGTGGCCACAATCACCCTTAATGGTGTCATGCAACGCAGACCAACTCTCAGGAATCGTAACGTCCAACTTTACAGTAATCGCTTTGTCTGCACCGTATGTCTCTGCAACGCCACCGAAGTCTCCGCCTTCAATATCGGCTAGATATACCTTCGCGCCTTTAGCGAGAAGTTCTTTGGCAACGGTCAACCCGATGCCTTGTGCTGCGCCAGTGACTACAGCTACTTTACCTGCTAGATCGTCTATCATTTCAACCACCTCTTAATTATTGTCGCTTCGGCACGCAGAAACCGCCTGCTCACCAGCAATACGCCCAAACACGACAGCATTACATATAGAGTTTCCGCCACCGATATAGCGCTCACCAAGCACACTTCCAGTCACTTCCCCGGCGGCATACAAACCTTTTATAGCTTCACCGTATTTATCCACGACTTCCGCCTTCTCATTCATGCGCAGCCCTGCCGAGGTCAGACACACGATAGCGGGCTTGATCTCGCAGGCGTAAAATGGCGGCCTAGCCACTTTACGCATCAGTTCTGGCGTCTTATTAAATTGTGCGTCAGCACCCGCCTCGACACTTGCGTTGTATTCGCTAATGGTGTTTTCCAACGCGCGAGGTACGACGCCAACTTTTTCGGCAAGCTCAGCAATCGTATCGGCTATCACCACTTTGCCCGTTGTCAACTGCTCTTCGATACGATCATCGCTCCAGTTGAACGTCAAAAAGCCCGAGTCGTAGTAAGCCGCAAACTGAGGATCAGGCTTGCCATTCTTCTTGGAGTCTTCGTCAAAAATCGCAAATGCCGAGCCACCAAGTTGAGACGAAATGACGCCCGACATAACGGCATACTCAATGTTCTCGCACACAAAACGGCGTCCGTCCCGATTCACTAACGCGAGCCAGCTCGGCAACATAACATCAAGGTTTCGATAAAAACCAGGCGTTGGTAATAGAAGGCCTCGGTTATAACCATCTAGGTCCGCACCGACATCGAGCCCCATTTCCAGGCCGTCACCGACACATGTATTGGCGCTAATACACCAAGCCCAATCCCCTTGCGATGCCGCTTCTGGGTAATACTTGTTTAGCAAGTATTTGTTATGCCCGAAGCCTCCAGTGGCAATTATCACTGCTCGTGACGTCACAATGTTATCATCGTCAAGTTGAATACCATTGACCACACCGCCAACCACATGGAGCTGTTTAACTCTTGACTGCAGTGCAATGTCGACACCCAAATTGCGCGCTTTCACCTCTAGCGCTTGGGTAATTCCCGCACCAGCCATCGCAGGAGAATGGCCTCTAGGAACCGATTCAATGCCCGACTTATACAGTCCTTCTGGCTTGAATTCGACACCGCACTCAACCAACCACGCGAATGCATCGGCGGAAGCGTTACACAACTTCCGCACGTTCTGTGCATTAACACGGTGCTGATTTAACGTCATGTAATATTCATACATATCATCAGCAGTGTCGTTTTCAATACCCGCTTGTTTTTGCAAGCTTGTTCCCGCCGCGTAGAAAACGCCACCGGATAAGGCGGTTGACCCCCCTACCGTCGTGCCCGCTTCGAGAAGAGCGACGCTAGCACCTAGCTCTGCGGCCGCGCAGGCAGCAGAGAGGCCAGCCCCTCCGCCGCCAATAACGATAACCTCATAATCATGTTCCATACTGCCACCCTCTTTTGATTATTACTTATCGGCTTTCCTGCGAACAAAGCTCACATCTAACTTTTTAATGCCACGGAGTATCAAGCTAGGGTGATATTCCACCGGCTGATCTTGCGGATCCAATTCGATGTGGGAGAGCTGTTTAGCCAAGAAGCTGAACGTATATTCCAGTTCCTTTCTCGCCAGCTGCGATCCGATGCAGGAATGGATGCCTGACCCAAAGGCCAAATGACGACGGATACCCTTCCTACCGAGATCCATATTCTCAGAATCTGGGAATATCTTTTCGTCACGATTGGCGGATGCATACCGTAGGTTGAGCATCGAGCCCTCAGGAATTTTTACACCACCCAATTCCGTATCTTGAGTCGTCATACGGAACAAACCCTGTACTGGAGATTCAAGGCGCAACACTTCTTCAGCAAATTTTTCGGCCTTGGAGTCGTCCTCGTAGATTTCATTCAGCAGTGCCGGGTTGCGACACAGTAGCAACACGCCAGACGCGATCGTGTTGGTAGTCGTTTCATTTCCGGCAACCAGAAGCTGCAACAAGATAGACAGCAACTCTCGGTAGTCGAGGGGCTCTTCGCCTTCCACTCTCGCCTGTACCAAATCATTAAGCATATCGTCATAAACGCCCTCTTTTGCGTCTTGACGTTCCTTAATTCGATCTGCGAAATAGTGCTGGAACTCGACCATCAACTTGGTCACTTCAATGTGACGCTCGGGCGTAATAAGTCCACCTAGTGGTTCAACAGCGCCGTCAGACCACTCTTTGAATTTACCCATATCGTCGCGGCTTACGCCTAACTGGTCGGCAATAATTTTCATTGGAATAGGAATGGCGAATTCTGATACCACTTCCATATGATTTTTATCACCAATATCTGCGAACGTATCGGAAATAATCTTCTGGATATACGGTTCCATGCCACTAACACGCTGAACCGTAAAGGCGCGGTTTACATATTGTCTGTAACGCGTGTGCGACGGAGGATCATTGGTCACAAGCGTGTCCACTTGGTCACCGTAACCGCCCTCTTCAAGAATACGATCAACTTCCTCAGAGTTCTCAATAACCCGAAAGCCCATCTTGCTAGAGAAAACCATCGGATCTCTCAGTGCTGCCATACAGTCATCGTACTTACTGACAATATAAAATCCCGTTTCTGGCATTTCATACACAGGGCATTCTGACCTCATCGCCTTGTAAAAATCGAAAGGGCACTTTTGAACGTCTTCATCGATCAAACTATAATCATCTGGATTTAACACTTAAAACCTCCTGAATGACGAAATTTTTTTATAAATATTGATTTTTAAAATGGAATAACCACGCCCAAAGAGTAATTCATATCCCGATAAAAATGCGGGGAATTGATATCATTCCGCTGAGCATTAAGGCGTTCCTCTCGAGTCCCATAAACATAAGTTGCATCAAACCTGACACCAAATTCAAAATCCTTTAACACCACTTTATGAAGATACCCGCCACCCAATTTAAATTGAGTAACTAGATAATCATCATCATCGGTTGCCGTGGGAAAGTCTGAATACTCAGATATCCCGAAGCCCAATTTAGCAAATAAGCCAGGAACACTATCAAATGGAAACTTTAAAACATGCATTGAAATACCATTGATTTTTGCATCGCTGCCATCGCTATTCCCGTCCTGTGCAACCTCCCCAAACAAAACAGTTTCAATAGACCATTTGTCGAGAAAATAGCCGAATCCGACCCCGCCTCCCATTGTACCATCGAGACTACTGTCATCATTCGCTATACGGTTATTACCTACTGCATACACATACCGCTTATCCTTCCAAATATCATTGTCCGCAAAAGCTGGCGCGGAAAAAAAAGACGCAACCCAGAATATAAATACAGCTCGAAATAAATTAATAATTTTATTTTTCATACTATAGCTCCCAATGTATTAAAACTGCCAATTTACTTTCAAGCCAACGACATCCCGTGGTGCTTTATAATCAGCCGTGCCAAAATCAACGTGGAATCGGCCGTAATTATATTCTGTCCCCTCAAGGTTCTTGCCATATAGCGTGATACGCAAATTCTCCGGCTCATAAAAGTAGCTGATCCTCGCATTTAATACGGTATAAGCATCCTCCACGCTCTGCTCAGAATTTTGCGCGAGATAATAGAATCCTGAGTTATAATAGTAGTCCGCACCTATCTCCAGCGATCCTCCCGGAACCTCTGTAGTTTTAGATATCCCAAGTGTCCCGGTGGTATCTGGTGCGCGAGCAATTTCGTTCCCCGAATAGTCATTATTAGTAGACAGCAGCCCGGTGTTCGGATCAAAACCGCTTGCGCCCAAGTACTCGGTATACTCCTTAGTAGTCAACATCGTACCGTTAGCAATTAGGACCAAATTATCAATCGTACTTGGAAACAATAACGTCTGGAATTCAAATTCGAAACCCTCGATAGCAGCACCACCCGCGTTCTCTTGCGTAACTGCGCCGCCTTGAAGCAATGAGACAAATTGAACTTGGAGGTTCTCAATATCGTATTTAAAGTAGGCAAAATTAAAAACTGATCCCGCACCAAAAGGAGATGTTTTTATACCAAGCTCGATAGCCTCCATTTCCTCCGGCGCTATCACTTCCGGCGGATCATAAATATTAATCAAGTTGAACTGCGTCCCCTTAATAGACTGCTGCACACTGGCATACAGCATCCCATCATCTAAGAACGGCGGCCGATACTCCAAACCTACTTTAGGTTTAGTGCTTGTTACTTTATCTTCAATATCTTCATATTTCTGAATAAAGACAACAGGATCAATATTTGAATCACCTAACGAGGAGCTTGACTCATCAAGTATTCTAGTTTCTTCTTGATATCGCACACCGAGCGTAAATGTGAAATCATCAAAAAAGTCAATTGAGGTTTGAGCATACAGTGCATGAGACTCCAGTGTATTTCTTCCTACCAAACGCACCGCGCCGGAAGGAACGCCAAAGCCTAACAACGGCTGCAAGAGCGAATCTAAGGTTTGAACAAAACCGGCAGGCAAACTAAGCGACGAATTCGCTACGCCAGTAGAGAGATCAACAGCCGCCAACCCCAGAAAAACCGGATCAAGCGCAGATGTCCAGTTTACAAAATAATATCCAAGATTATAACGAACGTTACTACCCGCCCAGTTTTCGGCCGTTGACACCATCTGTAGCTCAGCGGTTTCCACTTCATTGATAGATCCATCAGCCGTACCGAAATAGGCTATGCCCTCTGGCGCCCCGTCAAAATCAATAAATAAGCCCGAGGGCGATCCGTCTTGGCGACTCATCAAGAACTTATAATCGTGCTGCGTCCCGCTCCATATTCCATTAACACTCATAATTTTGTTATTCGAATGCAGGAATACAGGCACATCATTTTCAATGGTGTACCCCTCTTGCGGCGTTATTCCCAAAGCTTGCGCCAACAGACTTGGTTCGGAATTCCCCTGAAGACCAGACGAGGTTCCCTGCGAAAAGGATTGCATATACGAGAAAACCAACTCCAACTCATCGAGTGGAGTCCATAACAATTTCACGCGCATGGCTTGTGATGAGACTTGAGGTAATTTTTCCCCTCCAGCCCTTGAGTCCTGGTCATACCAATGATCCCCTGACTTGTACGCCGTCGAAATTGACATCGCTAACGTGTCCGCCAAAGGGTAAGAAAAATAGGCTTTCGTTTGCGCGGTATTCAACGAATCGTAGCCCACCTCAAGCTGGACCTCAGGCTCAGTTAAAGACGGAGATTTGGTCATGATATTGATTGCACCACCATTAGCGCCGCGACCAAACAAAGTCCCCTGCGGGCCCTTAAGCACCTCTATTCTCTCAATACCAAAAAGCTCTTGACTCTGACCAAAAGCGAACGGTAAGTACACACCATCCAGATAGGTTGCCACATTTGGATCGCCCATCAAGAATGTATCTGAGCCCACACCCCGAATATAAATAATAGAAAAACCAGATGTTTCAGTGTAGTTCAAACCTGGCGCTACCAACTGCAAATCCGGAATAGAGGTAATCCCCATTGCGTCAAGCCTATCTGAAGAAAAAGCTTGAATCGAAATGGGGATATCTTGCATTTTTTCTTCACGCTTTTGAGCAACAACCATAACCTCTTCTATCATACGATTTGATGCTTTTTCTTTAACTTCAGCACCATAAGCTGGGTTCATATGAAGACCCATCGCCACACCACACACCAAGAGCGACAACATTAGCCTTGAGTCATGCACTTCCATCTTTAACTCCTCAATTTACTTATTATCACGAAAATATAGTACTTTTATAACCGTCTGCTATTGCTTCTACTAAGCTTCGGCTACTTCTAGCATCCCCGATGTATTTGATATCGATATTACCGTCGCCTTCATTAATGTTTAGATATTCGCCATTGCTAGTGCCAGATGAGATATAGAACACCTCGGCAGCTGCCACAGTCACTCCACCTTCCACTCTGTCAATATAGGTCGGCAGAACAGTCACACTTTGGCCGTCAAATCCAGTCACTCGACTGCGCAAATGTAAACTGAAACGGTCACCGTAGAGCCGCTTTAGGGCAGGCTCCGTCATCAATGAATACTCTGCATGTGGCGCAAAACTGGTGTGCCGCGTAACGTAATTTACATTCGCCCCTATCGACAATAAGTACTCCGCACAGGCAATTGCTTCATACTCCCCGAGATCATCAATCACGGTCACATCTTTACCACTATAGTCTTTGCCTTCTTCAAAAAGCTCAACACTGGTTTTTAGCTGCGCATTATTATTGAGCGTAAATTCTTCACCAGGATTCGATATCTGTTTACCGTCACAACGCGGTGTAGCGCCAACAGCAACAATCACCATATCAGGGTTCAATGCGGTGATATCGGCCATTTCCACAAAGCTGTTAAGATGGATATCGACGCCGTGCTTATAGAGCTGCTCTTCTTGCCAAACCGCTATATCACGAATCCCTGCCCGCGTCGGCGCCAGCGCGGCATAACGCAATCTCCCGCCAAGCTCTTTATTCGCCTCATATAAGGAAACAGTATGACCACGCAAGGCCGCCACTCTCGCCGCTTCCATCCCCGCCGGGCCACCGCCAATAACGACGACCTTCTTAGCCTGCTCAGAAGCTTGAACCAAGTTTTCTGAAAGAAAGTTCTCTAGCCCTACTGCTGGGTTAACCGTACAACCCATCACTGGCATGATGGGTTTATATATTCCCGCTACACACCCTTGGTTACAGCCAATACAGGGGCGAACGTCATCAGCTCGATCATCTAACGATTTCGCCACCAAATCAGGATCAGCGATTAACGCGCGAACCATCCCTACCATATCTGTTTCACCTGAACGGATCAGCTGATCGGCTTCTTCCAACGTTCTGAAGCGTCCGACAACCATCGTTGGCAAATCAGTTGACGCGGCAATTACCGCACTGGTGTCCATTTCATACCCGGCAGGCTCTTGCATGCCGCCGATCATTTTGGGGAATGTTTGGTAGTTACCAAGCGAGATATTGACATAGTCAATCAGCTTTTTATCTTCCAACGTCTTAACAATGTACTGATAGTCTTCAAGACCTGCGCCACCCTCTAGGCCATCAGGCGCGACGCGCACACCAACCGCGATATTCGGAGACACTGCCGCTCGAACCGCTGCCACTAGTTCTATAATAAACCGTGCTCTATTTTCCAAGCTGCCGCCGTATTCATCATCGCGCTGATTGATCGCTGGCGACAGGAACTGGGCCGGCAAGTAGCCATGTGCACAATGGATTTCGACGCCGTCAACGCCCCATTCTTCACACTTTTTTGCGCCGGCTTCAAACGAGGCGATAATCTCTTTGATCATCGGTATCGTCATAGGCGTGGGAGTCTGTGCAGAGTGTAGACCCCGAACTGCCGATGCTGACCAGGGCGGAGAACCGTCCATTGAGGGCATCGCAATGTTATGGCCACCGTGCCAAAGCTGCTGAAACACTTTCATTCCATGCTTATGGCAGGCATCAACGAGCTTGGGATAACTCTCCTCAAGCGAGGGATCAAAGCTATTTAATGCACCTAATGAACTGGGATGAACCCCCATAATTTCGATAATAGACAGGGCAACACCGCCCTTGGCCCGCTCCTCATGATAGCCAATTAAATTATCGTTAACGGAGCCTTGCCCAATCAATGTCCCGTGTGCCGGGCGTACAATTCTATTCTTGATTTCAACGGGCCCAATCTTAAGGGGCGTATTGACGTGCGTATATTTCATAATTAACCCTACAGTTTAATTATTATCGTGCCATCTATCACTGACGCTGAATATTTCTTGAGATTACCAATTCGCTCATTACCGATACAGCGGCCATCAACCAAGCTAAATACTGCACCATGTTTTTTGCATTTAATCATTGAACCAAACACCTCCCCATCGGTTAACGTTTGGATCGCATGGGGGCAGTAGTTCTCAATTGCGTAGATCTCTCCACTCGCATCTTTAACAAGCAATAAGTCTTTCCTGAATGCGTCAACTTGAACGGAGGTTTCTGTTTTTAATTCCGGCGTTTCGACAAGCTCTCGCTTGCCGTCACTCTCAATAACTAACCGCATTATTTTGCTACCCACCGGTTCAGCACTTCGTGAAAATGGGCGATACGCTGCTCTTGGTAGTCCGCCAGACGCACTTTTGATTTATTTAAATGGTAAGCATTTTCTAAGCCTTCCTGGATGACCGGGATATTGATCATGTCCTGATCAAACACCATGGCCAAACCCCCAAACCCGGTAGCCTTCTCTGCAAAACTGTCGTTGGCGTCCAGATAATCAATTTGCGTCGGAACCTCAGGAAGAGGCACACCGCTAGGCAATGGCGCGAGCAATCTGACCTCCATCACACATTCATTGGTCTTGCCATTCACCGGTAGGAATTGGTACGCAATGGGCCCACCCTCGCCATACCAAGGACAGAAGTTTGGGAACATCCAGTATTGAATTGCATCCAGTAATGCCGCATCAGGCATACTCTCTAAATCAACACCGAGCACTTCTTTAAAGATCGATCGGCGCCATTCGGCTAATTGGGTGCGAGGTGCCAGCTTGCTGTCCGTATCGAGTACAAAATTCAGATGTTCTAGCCCAGGCATTTCCATGCCTTTCGCGTACTCTTTGGCACATTCAGCCAAGTCCACATCATCTCCCAAATGCGGACTAGGAACGGACATCGGTGAATACAAGCGGCTAACCGAAGAATCACCATCATCCCACACATCGTATTTAGTACTGGCATCAGCCAGAGTAGTCAGTATCTGCGGATGAGTTTCAATGGTGTGATAGGACTCCAAAAAGGCTTCCATCGCCACTTTCCAGTTCGCCTTAATGACTTTTTTCACGCGCCCAATCGTGATGCGATTCATCTCAGGGAGTGTTGCAAAATGCGACTTTAGTACACCTAGGTATTTATCCAAGGGCTTGGCATTGTCGTCAAAGTTAATAAAGATGTAGCCCTGCCACACCTCACACTTAATCTCAATAAGCCCCACATCGTCTTTGTCGTAATTTTGGAAATCCCACTCACTGGGGATGCCTTTAATCTTGCCGTCTAAATTCCATTTCCAACCATGAAACGGACAAACCACTTCGTCTGAACTGGCAAAGCCAACGCACAGCTTAGTACCGCGATGCGGACAACTATTCAAATACGCCCGAATCTCATCATCATCGCCA
>TARA_R110001583_G_scaffold17575_4_pt1 | contig 22987 bp, 22 predicted proteins | sample TARA_R110001583 | Tara Oceans TARA_R110001583 (sample SAMEA4398432) | marine metagenome | biome: Polar Biome; feature: [MES] marine water layer (ENVO:01000295) within the mesopelagic zone...; material: water (ENVO:00002006), including particulate matter (ENVO:01000060) such as...... | reverse complement strand
AGGCAATCACTGCTGTTATTGGTCGGAAAAAATGGAATGAGATCAGCGGCAACGACAGTCAAGCGCTTGACTGCTTTTTACAGTACATAGACTTGGTTAAATCAAACGACCTCTCACCAAAAGACATTTTTGATGCATTGAGATTACCGGTATCAGTTGATTTCTTTGTAGAGGCATACGAGAAGTTCGAAGATACGCGAAAGAAAAAGAAGGTGCGAACTTTCGCAGATTTAATCAGAGATCCATACCTGCTGTTGTCCCGTGATGAAAGATTAGCTAAGCGCGTAGGAAACCAAAGAGATTACGTGTTTGTTGATGAAGCACAAGATATGAACCCTGTGCAGTATGGTATTTTTAAAATCATCGCTGGTGATGCTGCCAAAACAGGTCTGATCGGCGACAATGACCAAACCATCTATAGCTGGAGAGGGTCTGATCCCACAATCATGTCTGAGCTATACCGCGAAACCTTCGCAGGCGTAGTGACTAAGGGTTTATCAAAAACATATCGATATGGTCATGAGCTTGCGCTTGCAAGCAGCTATTGCATTAATAACAACGAAAACAGACTACCCAATGTGTGTGTAGCTCAAAAAGGAGCAAGTCACACATCTATCGATGTGCACTCAACCCGAGATGAGGGAATGAGTATCGCCAATGAAATAGAGAGCAAACTCAAAGAAAGTGGGGTGCAACACAAAGACATCGCCATCCTTTGCCGTCTGTACTCCGCTGCTGCACCTGCTGAACTGGCTTTGCTGGAAAAAGGGATCCCAGTCTGCATTAGCGGTGGCAGAAGCGTACTAAACTCAAAGGAAGCTAATTTAATCTTAGCGATCTTAAACCTTGCTAGTGGCAACTACCACGCGATGAAACCTAAAGATCGCAAGTGGATATTGGACTCTATGCTAAAATTCCCATCTATGCTGGTAAAGCATTCCGACATAGACCATCTGGTAAATAGTGTTTCAAATCACAATAAGGCTCTCGGCTATCACCTGAGTAGAATAGAGATTCAGGGCTTAAGCAAATACCAAAAGTCGAAAGTAACAGATAGAAGTTTCGCCATATCTTCCGTCGAACAAGCAAAAGCAGGTGCTAAAGCATATGATGTTATTCAGGAATTTGCCAAGGCAACTCGTTTGCTTGAAGAAATAGGCAAAGGCTCCCTTACCAAAAAGAATGCTGTTGAATCTCAAGATGTTTTTACGTCAATGCTCAACTTCATCAAACGATTGGACACAACACCATCAAAAGCGTTAGAGGAATTCAATCGCCTAATCAAAGACTCCAAGGAGAGTGCTGAAAACAACAACGCCATTGTGATCACATCCATATATCAAGCGAAAGGGCTTGATTACGACTATGTTTTCATCCCAGGTTTATCTGACACTCGATTCCCTCATCAAATGGATGGCGAGTTCGCCATTGATCATGGTGTGGAAGAAGAACGCCGACTGTTTTATGTCGGCATTACCAGAGCTATCAAAGAAGTTCATCTCTTTTGCCCTTATGATATAGAGGTCATTAATCATTTGAAAACGGGCAACCCACCTCCAGCTGATTACGGATCCCCGAAGAAAAATGCTAGCCGCTTTATATTTGAGCTTGACCTCAAGCGCGCTAAATCAATCGCTAAAAGCTTAAATGACGGAGAAACGTTTAAGGCCAAAAATGAGGTAGAGCGTAAATATCTTGATGAGTCTGAAAATTAATATTACGTGCTATATTTAGGTAAATTCAAAGGAGTGAATGCATGAAATTCAAACTACACACTATCGCTATCGCAGCGGTTGTTGGACTCGCAGCGTGCGGTGATGACGCACCTAAAACTCAAACAGCAGCTATAACTGACGATGTAAAGCCTCACACCGTGCCCGTCAAAACAGAACAGCCCGAGGTGGTTGAGGAAGTGAAAAAGCCTGAGCTTGATTGGGTGGAGCCGACCGAAACTTATTACACCATTGGACTATCGCCTTTAGATCCCTCTCCATTAATCAACCGTTATGAAATTGATGAAAAGGCGCGAGCGAAGACTGCTTGGATTACAACTGACAAAACCACACTTGGGTATCTTGGTGCAGCCGACGCCAACGGCACACTATACAGACATGAAAACTTATACGATGAGCCTGAGACAGCCAGCGACGAACAGCTAAAGGCAATTGATGGGTTACTCTCGATAGAAAAAGCCATGCCTAAGAATTGTAAAAAATTGACAGAGCGTATGTCCTTTAAGTTGGCTGAAGGCGATTATGACCAACAGCTCGTTGTACTAAAAACAGTGGACGGACAAGAAATTCAAACATGGTTTTTTCAGCACAAAGCCGACAAGTACTATTTAATCTCTCAAAGAGATATCGCTAAGCCTAAAGGGTACACGTATCGCTGCAAGAGCGCCTTTGAAGAATCTGTTGTTACACCGGCCATGACTGGAATCACTTATCACTTTTAAAATGATAATGTTCTAGCTCTTTATTTTGATAAAAAGGATTGACAATTATTATCATTTTGATATGATTGTCATATAAATTTATGGATAATTGTTATGCTTAATAAAAATGCCTCTCGAACGGCAATCGCAGTGCTTTCCGTATTAGCCATGACGGCTTGCGGCGGAAGTGGTGGCGGAGAAAATGGTAATGGCGGTGGCAACGTGCCCGCTCCAACCATTACCGTAACCAACTCTAATATCGACATTCAAGAAGCGGGTGACACAACCATTTCATTTACTCTAAATGATGTTGGGGATAGTGCGATCGTATCCGCAACGTCAAACAATGGAATGCTTAAAGTGGACGTTGAAAATAAAACTCAACTCCGCATGGAAGCTCCAGCTGTAGACAATGATACACCAGTGACAGTCTCGCTGGAGGTTAAATATGGCGGTCAACGCTCAACTACCAGCATTGAAGTTAATATAATCAATACATCAGTTTCTACTGTTTACGAAAAAATTGACGCCTTTGCCGACTTGCTGACTAATGGCTATCAAGATGAACGGCAGTTGTTCGACTACGCATCGCAAGTAGGGTACTTGTCTGGTGTTGTAAGTCGCTCTGAAATCAAGATGTTTGACGAGCTATTCACAGAATCACTGGAAAGTGTGAGTGGAGAAGTTGCCATCGGTGACGCCATAAACACTCTATTAGATAGCTACTCTGATTCAACTATAAGTGAGTCCGAATTAACTACCGGCATTGATGCACTCGTGCAGAAATACAATGACGCCCTAATTCAGCCCAATAACATCATCAATGATCTTCTAGGTAGCGTCGGCATGCAGTTCCCAAACTTAAAGCTATCAGGCTTTATTTATCACCCTGAAATAAAACAATTTTCACAGCTATTGTCCGATACTGTCGGTTCCTTTGGCGACGGCTTTCAATTCAGTGAAGATTACGTGTTTCTTGAGGACATTCTTCCTAGTATGAATAGCAACCAGCAATGCCTGACCACGGAAGGTTCCTAATTATGAAAACTAGAAATATTATTGCTTTTGCCGTACTAAGTGCGTTATCAATTAACGTGGCAGCTGAAACCAACTTTATTGTAAAACCATTAGACAAAAACGCTGCCGGTATAGATATTGGCGGGGGCTTTAAACGCATCTCTATTGATGACGCTCGTGAAGCAAAAGAAGTGCTGAAATCACTAGTTGACTCCGGACTGTACCAGTCCATTGAATTAGACACGAAAGTTAGCACCCCCGAAATCAATAAGCAATTTGCTTACAGGCTTGCGCAAAAAAATGGTATCTCAGGGCAAAGCACACAAGCTTTAGATGATCCCTTTTTCCCTCAGCAGCCTTACTTGCTCTCTTCAGAATATTATATCAATGGCACAAACCTCCAACGCGCCGCTGAATTCCTAGATGACAAGTTTGAAGACGGTGGTGAAACAGTACGCGTATTAGTTGTTGACGGTTCTTTCTATCCAAATAATGAACTCCCTTATGTTGAAGGGCATAGTTTTGCACAGCGGGATGATGGCTTGATTAGCCGACCATCATTTTATGCATTAGAGCCTGCCGGTGCATGTAGCGTCGAACATGGAACGGGTGTAGCTAGTGTTTATGGAGCTATTCGGAATAATGGCTCACTGATTGCTGGTGCCGCACCTAACATCGAGCTGGTGGCCGCTGAAGCACTTGTGTGTGACTCAGGCACCATAGGTGATGTCGTTCGCTCCATGTATTGGGGAATGGGTGAAACTATCAATGATGAAACAATCTCTAACCCTGTAGACATTATCAACCTGTCATTAGGGATAGAACTTGATACATGCTCACCTTCTTTTCAGAGCGCTTTAGATCTCGCGCAGCAGCGGGGGGTTCAAGTGTTCGCATCCGCAGGTAATGATGGTGTTGATTCGAAGACCAACAGCCCTAGTAATTGCGATAACATTATTGTTACCGGTTCAATACGTGTTAATGATGACACTGTAGCCGATTTCAGCAACTTTGGTGATAAAGTTGACGTATATGCCCAAGGTGAAGAAATACTTGGGCTTGATGGCAATGAAGGCACCGTGGCTGTATGGCAAGGGACTAGCTTCTCAACGCCGTTGGCAGGCTCTACTGGTGCATTGTTAAAATCATACTTCTCAGATGTGACCCCTGAGCAGGCCGAGTGGTTTATCAAAAATGGAGTTCGCACTTTATCGAGCGCACCTATGTGTGATTCGATGTCATGTGACAAAGGACAATTAGACGCTCTTTCGTCGTCGCAGCGAGCATACGAATACTTTATTGATAATACCACGTCAATAAAACCAGTATTAAGAGCTGGTGAGGATTGCCTTAGTACCTACGTAGGACTGAACTTTGCAAAACAAGCAAGACTCTGCGAATTGTATGAAGTTTCTTTCGAGTCGGGGATCGATCGTGATGCTTTGGTCTTTGAGCTTCATTCAACCCCAGTTCAAGGCGGTGAGTCAACCACAGTTCTGAAAACATCTGAAGTGTCCATTATTACAGACGAGATAGATTTGGTGAACTTCAATTATCACTACTCAGTTTGTTTCAATGGCGAATGTGCAGAATCTCCACTTGAATTTTATATTGATAAAACGACGCCGCAAGAGTGTCCTTAATAATAAAGTAAATCACACACACAGTAATAGCCACTTTTATATTGATTTATAAAAGTGGCCACCTTAATATGTAAGACTACAGGAGCTGTGTATGAACAAAGCAATTGAAAAGAATGGTATTCCAGAGTTCAACTCACTAAGAGATAGCTCGGCTGGAGTTAATATCGGAGTTGGCTTAGTGCCCAGCAAAAGTGTTTTCAACGGTATTATTATTGATACCCTGAAAATAGAAAACAGACTTTTCGAAGTTACGTTTCAAGGTGGGGAGTGGTTTGGTTGTACCGGTCACGATGGCACGCAAGCCTTATGGGAGCCTGTGATGAACTCCGATGCTATACTTGAAATAATCGAGAGCACCCAGGAGGGTATGCACTACGCAAACAAGTACTTCGGAATATACTGTGGCATTACAATTCACTAATCCAAATTTTGAGCGTGTTGATCTTAAATCCGCTTTAAAAACACTGGGCACCGAGTTCAAAACTGAAGTTAGCTCGGTTCCCGAGTGCATATCTCTCCTGCTGGACTCGCTTAACACTGATAGCACAATCTCTGTTCTTGACGTACTGGACAGCAGTATCGTTATAGAAATGCATGGTAGAGTGCTCAGCGCGCTAATAACCACTATTAAAAGGGGGGCTGTTGTCACTTTTGAAGTGCTCAGTGATAAGGCAGTGGTTTCCGACCGTGAATTCAACACCGATAACTGGCTATCGATAATGAAAACTATAGAAAGCAAAAATGAACGTGGCTCTGAGTCAGCCACATTATATATGTTAGGTGTTTTGGATGCGCTATTTCAGACTGCTAAGATCAATGGGTACCAACACGCTTACTGGTGTCGCAAGCTTAACATTTAGTGATATATGGCACAGTGGCAAAGTGCAATGATAATTAGAATTGTTGTGGTAGATGAATAAACCACAAGGCTCTTTATCACCTTATGGCGAGATTCGATAAATGACATCAATAATGCATCCTTGCATAAAAAGGTTTTGTTAAATCACTTTAGATGCGAAAGTAACTTAACAAAACCTTCTTTCAACCAATTCCCGCTAGATTTTTTGCGTGAATACTTTGTCTTATCTTCAACAACCCGCATTCTAAACATAGGGGTTCGTACTATCTTTTTCTCAGCGCTAGCCACGCCTTTAACTTTCTTCTTGGACATAGTAACCTCTTTTTAATATGAGATATTATTTTATCATAAGGAAACTATCAGTCAACATTTTATTCTTTATATATACTATATTGTTGACATTTTAGGGTTTTTTGTTATAGTCAACTTAACAAGGATTTGTACGATGATTAATTATAATCATCTTTTAGAGAGAAAATAATGGACATTAAAATTGAAGCTGAATTAGCTAGTAAGTTTTTATTCAAGAAAGTGCCTAAAATAGCTAAGATGGATGCGGTGGAAAAAAGTTATTTTTCTGGAATAGCCCTTACTGCCAGACTCCTCGCCCTTACAAACGAGCCTCACGCTAACCCGTTCGCTTCGGAGTTGTTAGAAAGTCAGTCTTTTAGAGCTGGATACGCCTCCGTTGAAAAAGATGTTGTCATCCCAAGCGTAGCCGAGCTTCATTGGATATCTACACGCTTCATTTCACTCGCATTCAGGACTGTCATTGATGGTAGCTTGTCTGTTGTGAGACTTGACGATGGTGATCTTGTGTTTATTGCGAGCGGTACTGATATAGAGAGAATTTTCACTCTTTGCGAAAAACTGTACTCAGTAAAAATATCCAAACCGATATCGGGACTAAAAACTAAAAGCGCCACACTCACTCTGCATTTATCAGAATGCTCAGAAAACAATCAGTTACCTTAAAACCTTCGAACAAAAGCTTGAAAAGTTAATTTACAAGCTATACATTAATATTTAATGGATTTCTGAAACGGGGAGTTTCCCCACGTTGTTTACTACAGGAGTAGTGTATGTGTAATATTAATGTTCAAGGTCACCATATCGAAGTTACTAAGTCTATCCAGACTGCTGTGAACCAGAAATTTAGCAAGCTCAAGGGTATCAGTCCTGCCACCAGCGCCGCGTTGAACTTCAAGCAAGAAGGTAAGATATTTGAAGTTCACCTGATCTACCATACAAAGCAAAGTGAAATTGTTGTTAAGAAGAAGAATGACGATCTATATACAGCTATCAGTCAGGCCTTTGACGTTGCTATCCGAAAGGTAAAAGCATTGAAACCTAATCACCGTGCAACACTGTGTGCCCCTGAACCAGAACAACAAGACGCAGCGTAAACTAATACGCCGCATAAATATGATAGCGGTCAATAATTGGCCGCCATTCAACTTTCTTCCCTCTAGGCTTAGACTTAGACTTATCAAAGTCCATCAAACCCTTGAATTTAGGTGCTGTATCTCCACTCATCAAAACCAACTTAGGAATAGGGCAAACTTTCGCACACCCGTCAATTGTCGCAATGGGCTGAGATTTAACCGGACGTCTTATGCGTATTCGCTCACTTTTATTGAACCGTTGGAAATTTGATATTTCATTCCTCACCTTATCAACCCACTCTTTCTGCGTCATGTGGTGAGGCGCTTCCTTGCTCATATCATCCATTAATCTTTTTTCAACATACTCAAAGTCAGGCCTCGTCACTATTGGCTTATTCCCCCAGCCAAGATAAAACTTTTCAGGGTTTCGTAAACATTCTACTTCACGCTGAATATTTCTCATAATGAGCATTGGGAACATCTCGTGGACAACCTCATAACGAATGTTCTTATCCTTCTCTTGATGAGCAATACGGACAAACCTCAATCTCGCCTGATTAACTTTATGAACAAGCTCATTAACGCGGGCGTTTTGATTATCAGTTGCGGTTTTACATATGACCCCAGGGTGGCGGGTTGCTATTCTTGTGCTGTAACCAATATCACCATACTCATTTAACATAGCTGAGAGCGCTGATGGCTCACAAGACACGCCTGTATGACAATTTTCAATAGGGATCACATCTGGGTAATGATTAATTTCTTCGTGCTCTTCTTCACGAAGAACTCTTGGAAGATCATAATACTCACTAAAAACACTGGGCAAGGGCATCACTGCATCTGCTAAGCTTTCGTTAGCATTTACCATGTCCTCCATTGCCATTCTTAATGCCTCTCTCATACATCTGCCTTGCACTTGAACACTGGTTAAATTTACAGCAAAAAACAACTCCTCACAACCTCACGTTTAATATTTACTACATCCTTAAGTGGAGTGGGTTTATGTCCAATTAAATCGGAACTTTTATTTACTACATCCTTAAATGGATGACTCAAAAATCAGGCTTTTTTAACAACAGTTGTAGTGTTCAAACAGTTTTGTAGTTAAAATAATCCGCAAAAACTATACCAATCTTAAAAAATCACCTTTATAATACGCCCATTAACAAGGATGGTTAATATAAAAAAAAGGAATTTACATGCGCAGTATTACATTTACGGATTTTGAGCATACATACTTTCAAGAACCCTATTTTTTGGAGGGGGTTATCACTAATAAACTTAAGCTAGGACGTCTTATAACCACTACGCTTAATCACGATAATGTCAAAAAGATTTTCCCTTACGACTTCTCATCAGAAGGCAGGTTGATTGCCGTCATGGCAATACACCTCTACATGAAAAAGTCGGGTAAAGTCTTTATAGTGCACAATGGCAATAATGGTGATAAATCAATACATCTTTGTATTGAATATATTGACGAAAAAGGGGACATCTACTTTATTGACGAAGAAGGTGTTGGTTCTGGAAGCGACTTTTTGAGAAAAATGTTTCTGTGGGAAGATTGTTCTACAATAAAATTAGAGCCTTTTAATATCAACTCACTACGCCTTTCAAAATCACCTTATTCGGAAGATACAGATGCGTTAAAAGCTGCCACTAAACTCTCGGTCATTATGGAGTCTATGATTGGTGAGTGGGACGGTACAATATTTTAGGGGTAGGGTGTGAAAACACCCTAGACCTATTACGCCACCATTGATTCTATACTTTCCATCAGCTCTACATCGTACAAGTTTGTAAAAGATAGGTTCTCTGGATCTTCATCAAAATGACCTATTTTCCCCGCAGGGATTTTCTTTGCACATAAGACATAAATTAAAAATTTTGCTTGGTAGGTTATACCATCAAATTGCACTTCTCGAACACGATTCCCCTTCTGATCAAGTCTCACTTTTCCAAGTGGAACACCCATCTTCCGGCCAGAACCTGTTTGTTTCCAGTAAAGCAATCCCTTCGCGGGATCACAACAAATGTTGTTAATTAACTTTGCTAAATTCAGCATCATGCTGTTCTCTCTAAAATCATTTTAGTGGGTCAAATATCGGATAATAATTTACCTTGCGGTACGGTAAAATTATATCACTATTTCTTTTCCAAACCAACCAAAGCTTCAGTTAATTCCTCTTCCGATGGTTGTGTATAAGTTACCGTAGTTGAAGGTTGAACGTGTCCCAACAAAGCTTGCGCGACACTCAGTGGCCTCTTTTGCTTGTGAATAACGTCGGTCGCCAAAGAGCGTCGTCCACTATGAGATCTAGCCTTCTCAATATGCGCCCATTTTCTTAGCATTAACGCCATGTGCTCTTGAAGATTATTGGGACTATAAGCACCACCTTTTTGGCTAATAAACAAAGGCGATGTTGGTGTAAGATAAGGATCGTTTTCCAACCTCACCCGCACATGCTCATTAAGCGCATCAATTAAAGCTTCATCAACCATAGGGAGATCGCGAGACTTACCCTTTCTATTATTTACTTTAGGGTAAAATCGGTCAGGCGATATTTCAACCCCAGCCAAAACCAACTCTTTTATTTGATTGACCACATCTTCAAACTCGTGAACTTTAAATGTAACCGACTTACGTTGATAGTCCTTTTGAGAGCGCTTTGTTGCACCAGAACCTTTAGTGTACATTGCCGGCACAGTCATCATTTTATTTAAAGCAAAGTCTCGATTGACTGACCCTGGCTCACCAAAGAGTTGGGCGACCTCTTTAATTTGTAAAAGCGATATTTCCTGAACCCTAAGTCCCAACTTAAAGCTAATCTCCATGATAGCTCTATTCTTTTCAGGATGCCTGTGGGCTTTTATTTGCTCGAATAAATACTCCTTCTCATCAAGAGTTGGGACTCTCGCTTTTCCATTACTGGGCACTCTTAACACCTCTTAATTATTTTAAACATATGTTAAACTACCTACATTACCGAGGAAGTCAATTACCTGTTATGCTTCTTTATCATATTGAAGTAAAATCGATCAGCTAGACACATCAAGGATGAATATGTCGAATACATCGCCAAAAATGAAAGAAACAGAAATCGCAGAAATTGCTCAACTGTATTTTGAACAACGCGGCTGGGATCTTTTTCCAGAGGTTGTACTGAAGGGGTTTTCGGGAAGACCTGATTTTGTGGCAAAAAAACACAGTTTGTGTGCGGCAATAGAGTGCAAATTAACATTATCATACCCCGTAATTGAGCAGGTCACTCGGTGGCGTCACGATAGAGACGAAAGCATAGAGAATGGATATTTTGATTCACGCTTTAAGCCTATGCCACATTTGATTTTAGCTTTCACGGGCGGCAACAACAAACCACTGGCGTCACTTAAGAAAGAAATATTAAAATCTCATAGAATCGGGTTTTATGAAGTGAGAAGAAAACCTTTGCCGGACAAATACATTCACACTCGAAGCTACAACCCTCGAAACACATACGACGCTGCTGATCCTGTTGTTGGACAATTTTACGATAGAGGTCTCAATACCAGCTACTGTCAATGGAAAGACTTTGAATGGATGGTTGACGAGGTTGTTGCACCAAAAATACAAGAGGGCAGTAGGCAAACAGCTCACTCCATCATTGAACAATTGAATGATGACATGAAAACTGCAACGGCTGGAGCTAGCGGTAGTGAAGGCGGCTTTATGACGCCATTCAAAAGAACAATGAATGCTGTTGATGATATTCTGAAGCAGGGCGGTAAATACCACATCACGGATATAATGAATGCGCTAAATCAGGACTTTGGTGGACACCACTATAGTAGTGATAATACAGCGAGAAGTAGCATCCCAAAGTTTATTGTTGAATTAGGGATTGGCCATAAAATCTGCGATGCACCACCGCTATTTGCTAAAGAACCAGCCTCACACTAAATTCTAAGCTTATACCCATCACACAAAAAGCCCCCGAAGGAGCTTTTTGTGTAAGACAGTTATTTAAGCCGCATCATCTTCTTTCTTGTCCGGCTTAGTCAAAAGTTTATCGCGGATCATAGCTTCGAGCTTTTCTGATTGCTCTGGGTTTTCGCGCAGATATTTGACTGAGTTCGCTTTACCTTGACCGATACGAATCCCATCAAAGCTATACCAAGCACCTGCTTTTTCGACCATCTTTTGTTGAACACCGATATCAATCAGCTCGCCACCTTTTGAAGTCCCTTGGCCATAAAGGATTTCAAATTCTGCCTGTCTAAATGGTGGTGCCACTTTGTTTTTAACGACTTTTACGCGTGTCTGGTTGCCAACTATTTCGTCACCTTCTTTTACGGCTCCGATGCGGCGGATATCCAAACGCACTGATGCGTAAAATTTCAGGGCATTTCCGCCCGTGGTGGTTTCTGGAGAACCAAACATTACACCAATTTTCATTCGAATCTGGTTTATGAAAATACACATGGTGTTAGCGCGTTTTAGATTAGCAGTTAATTTCCGAAGTGCTTGCGACATCATTCGAGCCTGCAAGCCAACATGGCTCTGCCCCATATCACCTTCAATTTCAGCCTTAGGTGTTAATGCCGCCACTGAATCAACCACTAGAACATCAATGGCACCGGAGCGGACTAGCATGTCACAGATCTCCAACGCTTGCTCACCGGTATCAGGTTGGGAAACTAACAACTCATCTACGTTAACCCCTAGCTTCTCAGCGTAAATGGGATCTAGCGCATGCTCAGCGTCCACAAACGCACAACTCTTGCCTTGTTTCTGGGCTTCTGCAATAACTTGCAATGTTAATGTTGTTTTACCCGAGCTTTCGGGTCCGTATATCTCCACTACGCGACCGAAGGGTAAACCACCAACACCAAGAGCCACATCAAGACCAATCGAGCCTGTTGATACCGTATCGATGTCCAACGATCTGTTATCGCCTAAGCGCATAATTGAGTTTTTACCAAACTGCTTTTCAATCTGTCCCATTGCTGCCGCTAAAGCTCTTGATTTGCTGTCATCTTTCATTTTTTTTGCACGCCCAAAATAATCGCCAGTAATGGCGGAGTTAACATGAATTTGTAGAGTGATTGTATTATCATATTGATAATAAAGCAAGGGTGTAACACCGAAATATTAATATAGTATATTATTAAATGGCAAAAAAAAGGCATGACCCTATTGAGGTACATGCCTTTTGTTTTTACTTCGCTGAGTAAATTAAGCGCGCTGCTTTCTTCTAAGTAGCATAAGAAGACCACCTATGCCGAACATAGCCATTGATGATGGTTCCGGAACACCTACAGCATTAGCTGTAGAATTCTCATCTGCAATTTTTAAAGCAACCTCTTCTTCGGTTAGCTCATCATAGGTAACAAAATTTAAATCTTTGAGATAATACCTTGCGTTATTCACTCTTACTTGTAGATGTGTAGTGAACGGGTTAGTTATCTCATAATCTAAATTTTCATACACTAAGTTGTTGTTAGTGTAAAACTTCAACCCATCAGAGCTATATTGAATTCGATAATTCTTACTCACTGTTGTGCTAGCACCCAGTTTAGTGCCATCTGCAAGCCATATGGAATCAGCCGAACCTCGCACTTGGCTCATACTAAACAGTCCCACTAAATAAATATTAGATGAGTAGTTTGTCCCATAAGAGATTCTGTCAGCAGTAAACGAGAAGTCAAACACACTGTCTGCATCAAGATCAAACTGAAGCGTAGCCCCAGTGCTTTTATCAGCAAGTCTCGTGTAACAACTCGCTGTCCCATGAGCTATACTGTAGCCCGTGTTATCCCAAATTCTATTTCGCGCACAATAGTGGGATTGATCATTGAACCAATAGTTTTCGAAGCCGACAGCCGACTCGCCTTCATTCACTTCATATTTAACATCGTCAAACTCTTCATTAACGATTAAACTTGCACTTGCACCCATAGAGGTGGCTGACAGTAACAAGAACGCTATTACCTTTACCATGTCCATTCACCTTATATCCTTATGTTGAGACACTTAAATAATAGCATCATCGAAGAATAATCCATCAATGAAGGGGGAAATTTAATCAAAATGATAATTAACGGGTAAGCCTTCGACATACCGCAATAAAAATGGAGTTTCTATTTTGGAAACCATTTTAATTTGATAAAAAATTAAACCATGATATATTTACTCCATCGAAGCAAAACGTTTCATCTAATTACTGAGAGCTACATTATGAAAACTTTACGATTACGTACTTTACTGACAAACCTCACGTAGCCTCCTGAACGACGTTCAGGGGAAACCTTGGGCGCATCTCAACATATTTGTTTTAGATAGCCCAGAATGTTAACTGGGCTTTTTTATGCCCAATATTTATCAGGTGATGTATGGGTATTTCAAAACAAGTAGGCGAGTTTAATACACAAGCAACAAAAATTGACGTCGTAGCCATGGAAATGGGAACGGGGAAGTCAACTGTAAGCAAGTTTCAAAATAAGCGAGTAGGCGACGCAAGTATCCGAAAGTTTAAAAGGTATATCGAAGCTATCGGCGGCGAGTTCTCAGCCCAGGTGACATTTCCGGACGGGACGGTAGTTGAAATATAAGTTTACGGGGATATGCTGGAATTGGTAGACAAACTGGTTTTAGATGCCAGTGCTCGCAAGAGCGTGAGAGTTCGAATCTCTCTATCCCCACCAAAGCCGATATGATGGAATTGGTAGACATGCTGGACTAAGAATCCGGTGCTTTAAAAGGCGTAAGAGTTCAAGTCTCTTTATCGGTACCAAACAAATAATGGGGGAATGGCGAAATTGGTAAACGCGCTATCTTCAAAAGTTAGTGTCCAGATGGACTTGTGGGTTCGAGACCCGCTTCCCCTACCAACTTACAATGGCGATGTGGTGAAACTGGTAAACGCACTGCACTTAAAATGCAACGCTCGTATGAGCTTGCGGGTTCGACACCCGCCATCGCTACCATATTACTTTTTCTTGTTTTTATCCAAAATTGCCGAGAAACCATTGATCACAAAAGCACTTCGCTTGAAGCTAATCAAATATATTAGGCTCTTGAGCTGTAACGTTTAATGAGGCGACATCAACGCTCTCGTAAGTGAACTACTCGGAGAATCCCGAGGTTGCGCAGGCAACTACGCAATAACAGTCTTAAGCGCAAGCTAACCCGAATTGGAAGTTCGAGTCAGCTTGCTTTATGTGAGACACATAATTCCTAGACAAATATAATGTTAAACAACAACACGCACTGAAGCAATAGGCTAATAAGCACTAATATTCAGCAGTAATCTGGAGCATGTTAATAAAATCACTCCTGAGACTGGGAGAACTTGTCACTGGAATGATTTCCAGCTCATACGCACCCAAAACTTCCATGTTAATATACTTCTGAATTTCACCAATATCCTCGACTGGCAATGGATTACCTTCCAGCTTGGAATTCACATGTTCAAAAAACTCAACAAGCGGGAAGTAAAATGATTTTGTTTCACCTTCTCTCATATTTAATGCGTTATTGGCGGGGAGTTTTTCATTCAAAAAATCGGACACCCACGGAAGGGATAGCTCGTCTTCTTTGGCCATAGCCTCAAGGTGCTGAATAACACTGACATCTTTAAGTTCACCATTTTCACAAATAACATCCTTAGCTACATTGTCATCAAAACCTTCACAACGCTGCTCACTACCTAATGGACGGTCTTCGTTTGACGCTATGTTGTTTTTTCTTTCATTAATAAGGCGCGCTTCAATTTTTTCAAATTTATTGCTGATCGCGACAGGGTATATTGCGCATGCATGTGGTCTACCCTCATAGATCCCACACATCAAATCGGCACCAAGGTTGACGCACCCTGTAGGGGAAGGGATGGTGATCAACTCAAATGAGACCAAGTAGGTTGGGTTTGATTCAACGCGAATCAAGTGTGGGTTAGCATTCGCATTGGCATTTATGGCTTGTTCGGGTAAACATAAAACTTTCATCGAACAGACCATCGGAAACTTGTTAATTAACTTCAAACTCTCAGTGACTGTCAGGGCAACGTTTTCCTCTTTGCAGCACGCGCCACAAGAATTGCAGTTGAACTTTATCATTTTAAAATCCTTTTAAGCTTAAAGGGGTGATATTTTCACATCACCCCTTAAGACCACAACACACTAAATTAGCTAAGACGATTTTCTTCGCTATCAGTCAACACAAGCTCTTCAACAAAATGACGCTTCTTGCGAAGACTTCTTCGGTCATACGATTCAGTGTCATCCTCAACAAGTTGAGCGACACTGACGCCCGCACCATCAGTCAACACAAGTTCTTCAACAAAATGACGCTTCTTGCGAAGACTTCTGCGGTCATAATCTGTTGTGTCACCCTGCTCGGCGTTGATATTTGCGCCTAAGCCTTCAGCAAGCTCAAGCTGCTCGATGAAATGTCGTTTTTTCCGAAGGCTTCTTCGGTCATATTCAGCTGATTCACTCTCAAAGATATGAGCTGGGTTGACGCTTGCTTGTACACCATTAACAAGGTGAGTCACGTTCATGCTAACAGGCGCTCCCATGACGTTCGACTCAACTTCAGTATTTGCACTTGATACCAATGGCGTGCCAACTAAAACCGCTGCCGCTACAATAATAGACAGTTTGTTATTTTTGCTTTGCATAATAATACCCTCAAAAATTTAAGTTGATAACTGATAGCACTACTGCAAATGAGGGAAGGATAAAAGTTCAGGTGTTACGTGGAGTTTTTAGTTTGAAATGATAAAATCTGACAAACAACCACCGAGAGCTTTTATGTTAATTTTCTTAGAAAACACCTTATTCTCACCGAAGGAATGCCAATCAATCATTGAGCATTATAACACAAAATCAGATTTTCAAGCTGAGGCCGCCGCTGATTCAGAGGATACGGGGGGCGAACTTGTGGACTTTACTCGTGATCTTGGTTCCTTGCATAAATACATGGTTAGACACCATCACCTAGTGAAAGCCGTCAACCAAAAGATGCAATTTGATATTGGGGGTGCACTGAGTTACGAACTTGGAATTATTCGATATAGGGTTGGCTCCGAAGTTAAAAAGCATATTGATAATATAGGTGATGGCTCCACGAGAAAGATAGTTGCAATAACAATGCTTAGTCCGGAAGGTGCATTTACCGGCGGCGAATTCTTTCTTGCCCCAGGGGTTTCGCCTCCTATACCTGACTACAAGCTCAAGCAAGGTCAAACAATCGTGTTCCCTGCTTACTATCCTCACGGGATGAGAAAGATCATATCAGGGGAAAGGCATATTTTTATCTCTGGCTTTCATGGTGAAACGCCTTTCAAATAAGGCACCGCTCCACCAGCATCCAAAATCACTTACTTAAACACAACTCTCGCCCAATGGGCGAGGAGTTACTGCCATTTCATACAAACATCTAAAGCGGATTAATGTCGTTTTCCCATCGCGGTTAAGTAGCTATCAATTGCTATGAAAACACGGTTTGACAAGACATCTACCGACTCATTAGCACCTTGGATTGCAAACAGTTCATCTCTAGCCCCAACAATAGCGTAAGCCATTGGCAGATCATCTCTTTGTTTAAGTGTTTCAATCGTAAACAGCTCACTGAATAAGTTTCTTATGAGTGACTTAACTTTGCTATCTAAAACGCTACTCCAAATCATGTATGCGGGGCAATCGTCATGAGTGTGATGGCTTAACTCAGAAAGATAGTCGCTCAACACGCTATGCTTCTCGGTATCCCAGCTTGCCGGTTTGAAATCGGGTATCATTAAATCACCATCAGCTTTGTAGCTACGTATTAAGTAGCCGTCTTTGAGCATACCATCGACAAACCCTGTGGCGAATTCCGAAACGTCCAGTTTATTTATCTTGTCGTTCACTAAACTGGATATTATTTTGCTCTCAGATTCAGGCAATCTATTCGCTTTTTTTACGCTATACGTGAACGTTTCAAAATCAAGGGTGCAGCTTAATGGCGGAATGCTCGTGTTTTCAAAAGTGGTATCCACAAAACATGACCGATAGACATACCGCGCTATATGCATCACAGTTTCTAGCGACTCATTTATGTATGACTCTGTTGTGTTATCTTCGGAAAGTATGCGAAATGGCTCAGGAACTGACTCTAGGAAGCGCCAGAAGTAAGCGCCACTAGCTTTAAACGTTTTCACAGAACCAGAGCGGTCAACAAAAGAAATATTAACTGAGGTTGCTCTATGCGCAGCGTAATCTGCAATGTCGGAAAAATCAGGTTTATGGAATTCAATCTCTATAGATTGCAACTTAGCAAGCGAACCATCAGGCAAGTAAGCTCCTAACGGCTTTCCTTTGAACTCTTCTAGATTGATATTCTTCTCGCTAAAACACAAACCCATTACGCCGCCAATCCGAAAAATCTTTCTCATACCACATTCACCCTAATAAACTTAAAACAATTAATCTCTAATTTCATTATGATAATTAAACCCGCGACTGTCAAGGAACTTATAAAGACTCGGTAGTTCTGCGTGATTCAAACAGATTTATGTCAGAAATCACCCCTTAATACTGTACAAATAAAACTCATTATGATAAATTGGTTTTTTCAAAATTAAAAATGCGAAGATAAGTAAATATGACGAATGGATTGAAGAAAGTATTCTTATGTAGCTCTGTGTTCAAATCCAAACTGACAGAGTTGGATTGTTTTGGCCACACCAATATTGTAGGAGGTAATGCGTCCGGTAAGACAACGTTACTTAGCCTTATCCCTGTTTTTTATGGTATTGAGCCTAACAAGATGGTCACAAGAACCGGAGAGAAGACTCACTTTCAAGGGTATTACCTACCCAACAAGCATTCCATGATCGTATTTCAATACAGTAAGGCCGGTGAAGACTTCTGCTCAGTCCTTTATCGGAACGGCGACGGCATTGCATATCGTTTTATTACTGGCGCTGCGAGTGAAACCATATTTGAAGCGGAAACCTTCAAAAGCTTAACGCCAGACATTTCCGCTAAAGATTGGCTGCGAGATGTCATTCAGCAAAAACACGAAACAAGCCTACAACTAACCACCAGCGTCGATTATCGAGCTGTTATTCAAAATGATAAAAGTAGAACCCGCGCGCGCCGTAAGCAAGGGCACGGCTTAATGTTGGCGGCAAACCGATACTCCTTGTGTGACAGCAGTGTTGAGATGAAACATATCGATGCATTGTCGGCTGTGCTGATCAATAAAAGCAAATTACTTTCGAGCTTCAAATCAATGGTTGTAGATTCGTTCTTGTCTGATCAGATTGAAATCGGAGAATCCCCTTTTCATCGAGATGACAAAGAATACGTAGATAGCTTACAGGTGCTGATCAAACTACAGTCTCATGAAAAAGATTTTAGAGAGGCCATTGAAAGCAATGAAGACCTAAAATCATCATGGTCTATCGTGCTAGCCGCACACTCATTTCTTAGTGATTTTCGCGAAAAAATATCCTCTCAAGTTAAGAGTGATAAAGAACGACGAACTGAGCTTGCTGAGCAATTCAAAGCCTTTCGAGCAAGATGTGACGACGATATAGGGAGAGCAAGAGAAAGCCTGAATGATTTAACAAGCAAAATAAAAAGCCAAATCCGCATCGTTGATACTATTCATGAAACGCGGGAATGGTGGGACGACAAGGAAAATATTGCCTCAGTGATCGCCGAGTACGAATGCCTTGAAGATTTTGCAGAACAAGCTGAAAAAGACGCAAAGCACTACGAGGAATTGTTGGATATAGCGAAAAAAGAGCAGTATGAACATCATGCTAAAGTTGCTAATGCAGAGACCCAATATCATAAGGAAGTCGCCACGGTAAATGAACGTATCACGAAGGTTAAGTCTGAAATACAATCTCTTCGCGACACAGCTCAAGAAGCCCGTGAACAGAGAGCGATTGAGTACCATAAAGACAAAGATGTTTTTTTGGCAAAACGGGATGAGCTATTACAATCGTTGCTGGATATAAAAACGGAGCGCACAACCAATAAAGCATTAGCTTCATCTCACACAGCTATTGAAACTGCACAGCTAGCTGAAACTGACATGCACATCAATGAACTTGACGAAAAAATATCTCAACTTTCAAAAGCGCTTGAACAGGCACATTCAGAAGAACATGCAGCGCAACGCCAAAGAGATGACTCGCTTAAGCTTCGTGACTCAAAGAGCACTGAGTTATCGTCAAAACGAGACGAACGCGAGGATTTGCTTGCATTAATATCTCCTCAAGACAGAACATTACGTGCCTTTTTAAACACCAACGTACCAGAGTGGAACATCACGCTAGGTAAAGTCCTTCGACCTGAAGTGCTTTCATCCAAAGCGCTATCACCAGAGCTAACTGACGGCGGTCAAACACTCATGGGCGTATCGCTCAACTTAGATAACCTAGATGTTCCTGAGTATGCACAAAAAAACGAGGTTCTGGAACAACGTAAAACAGCAGTTGAACGCGATATCGCAAACCTTGAATCCGAGATTAAAAATCTTGATGCCAAGTTAAAGGTTGAAAACAAAGCGCTCAATTACGCAGGACTAATGGTTCTTAGCTCTCGAAAAAGTGTTGAGGCTACTAATACCCACAAAGATCAGCTCAAACTTCGTCGTTCAGGTTTTGTTGTTGCGTTTGCAGATGCTATTAAGCTAAGAGTTAAAGAGGCTGAAGCTCAACTATCTGATATTAATGAAGAGATCGCTGACTTTAAACGTTTAACTACAGCAGAACTCGTTAAGATGAATGCTAGGTATCGTGAAAGCGAACTCCAGATTAAATCCAACTGTTCATCTGAAGAAGTTGTGTTAGCTGGAAAAATCACAACGTTAAGTACCCGCATAGTCGAGCTGAAAGAATCCTTAGCGTTGCGAAAAAGCGAATTAAACAATGCGTTTAAGGCCATGCTACAAAAAAAAGGGGTTGACCCGAGAAAGGAGCAAGAGGCCAAGGCACGAAAAGATAGTTCGAAGTCAAAAGCGGATAAAGTTAAGGGTTATGCCGTCAAAATTAACGAGTTTCGTGCGTGGGAAAAGAACCAGTGGCAGAAGCTAGGTGATCATGAAAATGAACTCGCGAAAAACCAGCTTCAGGAAGATGAAGAATCCACTGCACTAAAAAACTATATAGCTAAATTTAAGGTTGAGGTCGGTGCTGGTGAAGCTAACATTAAGGCTATAACGCTTGAAATTAACAACGCAGAAGAACAATTAGAAAAAATCATAAGCACCCAAGGGAGAATGAGAACGGTAGTTGAGAGTATCCCTTACGGTCATCCAGTAGAGGGTGTCGATGAAACCTCCACGGTAGAAGAGTTGATATCGATTGGGGCGCAAAAAACATCTGAAGTTTCTGAAAAAATAGGGAAAATACGCGACAACGTAAAACGCGTAGGAAATATTCTTTCTGATACGGACGATAATAACAAGTTCAGCGAGACATGGACTGAAATCAAACGCCACATCGTTGATACGCACCAGTGCAACACATCATCAGACGAGTACTATTTGCTCTGTCTGGAGGCGCTGAGTGACTTTTTAGGTGAAACCCTGCCGAATATGCGTCAACTGACCATTGAGACCACACGGACGGCTGGAGAGCGCTACGTTCGCTTTTATCAAAGCCTTGATGCGCTTAATCGCAAGATCAATTCAGTATCAAGCAAACTCGAAGAATCCATTAGTACGGCCAACAAGTTCCCTGCGCTAGATGATATTCGCGTCACCCTGAAATCTAAGATCCACGACATGTCTAATTTTAATGAGCTTAAAGCATTTAACTATATGTGGGAGCAGTGGGGAGAAATGGGTAAGAGCCAGTTGCCTACCCAGGATTATTTAAATGCATTTAACGCGGCGATTGCAGCATTAAAAGCAGGGGGGATAACCAGTTCACTTGATTCACTGGTAGATATCAACATCAACCTGATTGAAAACGGGCGACCCGTAGTGATCCGTTGTGACGCAGATTTAACCGGTGCGAGCAGTGAAGGGGTATCAACTCTCGCGGTTTGTGTGGTCTTTTGTGGTATGACTCGCTTTTTATGCAAGGACGATAGTGTCACCATTCATTGGCCACTGGATGAGTTAGGTAAGTTAGATGAAAGTAATACCATATTGCTCTTTGAGTTCATGGACGCGAACAATATCACGTTGTTCTGTGCCCAGCCGAGCCTCAACCCTGCATTGATGCGCTATTTCCCGATCAAGGTAAACGTAGTAAAAGGGCAAGGTATACAGCGCTTTAATGACAGAGACAGTGGTAACGTTAACCCACTGCTAGCCAAGACTCAGGGAGACATCTAATGGACAATCGATTTGAAGAAACGATAAACCGAATGTTAGAGCAAAAGGTCATTTGCGAAACGATTGATCCTGATTTGTTCGGCTACCTTAGCAACCAGAATCATCGAGATGAAGTAGACAACTTCCTTCATAAGATAGGTCGCCAGACGGCGAGGACAAATGACTCTCGTGGCTTTTACTGTGTATTTTCAAAACTTGATACTAAAAGTAAACGCAGCATTGCCCAGCGCCAGTTTGATAACGTTACCGTTAATCTGGAAGGATTGATTGGATGGCTTAGACTAGTACGAAACATAGACAGCGACTCACGGCCTATTGATGCTGGCACCCGCTTAAATGAGTCCGAGTTATTAGCGGCGATAGAAGAGTCAAGCTCACTCTCAACGCAGCTTGAAAATATTGCACATAAATTCAAGAAAAGCGGTAAATCATCGGAAACGAAGATCAAGCTGTTAAATGTGATGCAGTATTTAACTGAGCAGCAATATCTTCATCCTATTGGAAGCTCGGGGAGTGTTTACATTGCCACGGCGAAATGGTCTCTACTTTACGATCAGATGGAGTTTATTCGAAGTCACGAAGGCTACTCAGATGAACTCAATGAGCAAGAGAGTGATTCTGACAGTCAGAAGGATATGTTCAATGGGTAGAAGAGAGGACTCCAAAGCGGCTATTGGTGCGCTCAGTCGGCATGTCGAAACTGTTGACTCTGCGTGTTATGAACAAAAAGGTGTCATTGAGGAAACGCCAGAAAACGAAACGGCAATCAAGGCTCTGAGTAAGAATCGGTTGGCCTATCCGCTTGAGGATTCGCTTGCTTATCAAGTTCACGGAAAAGTCCGGCACCTATTTGATCATGTTACTAATCGTCATCGGTACCGACGTAGCCATGGGCGTTTTTCAAGTATCCTCGAAGATTTAGATAGCTCTATTCATAGTTATCGGCACGCCCTTGGGCGGAACCATAATGACTATGAGTATTTTTTGGGGATTATCCAAGAAAACGTCATGGAGCTAATGGATACGATCACCGATACGGTAAATATGTTTCACAATGTTGTCTCGGATGAATTCAGTGTTGTGGTGGATATTACCGAACGTATCAAGCAGACAAAGCGTTGTTTAGAGGAAATTAACACAATAAACAACGTGTTTGAGACCTTAGCTGTCAATAAAATGCGAGAGTGGGTCGGGGCTGATCTTGAGATGGAACGCCTTTTGATGAAAAAACTCAAACGGCATGTTGATGCGAGTATGCGCGATCTTGCTTCGAGCAACCGCAAACTTCAGGATATGCTGGCTAAGTTTATTAAAGATCACCACAGCCAG
>TARA_R110001583_G_scaffold112917_2_pt1 | contig 23065 bp, 23 predicted proteins | sample TARA_R110001583 | Tara Oceans TARA_R110001583 (sample SAMEA4398432) | marine metagenome | biome: Polar Biome; feature: [MES] marine water layer (ENVO:01000295) within the mesopelagic zone...; material: water (ENVO:00002006), including particulate matter (ENVO:01000060) such... | reverse complement strand
AAAGACTAAAGACTAAAGACTAAAGACTAAAGACTAAAGACTAAAATTAAAAACTAAAAAGGATCAAACATGTTGATCCTTTTATATTTGTATAAACTATTTAACCGTTAGATGATTAAAAGTCTGCACTTCCTGGCGAACGTGGGAACGCGATAACGTCACGGATGTTTTGTACACCTGTTACATAAGACACTAAACGTTCAAAACCTAGTCCAAAGCCAGCATGGGGAACCGTACCATATTTACGTAAATCACGGTACCAGCTGTAATCATCCATGTTTAAATCCATTTCAGCAATACGTTTATCTAATGCTTCAAGGTTTTCTTCACGTTGACTACCACCAATGATTTCACCAATCCCAGGTGCTAATACATCCATTGCGGCTACTGTTTTACCATCTTCATTTAGCTTCATATAAAAAGCTTTAATGTCTTTCGGGTAGTTTTGAAGAATAATTGGTGCGCCAATATGTTCTTCAGCAAGATAACGTTCATGTTCTGATTGTAAATCAACACCCCATTCAACAGCGTATTCAAATTTCTTACCACAGTTTTGTAAAATCTCGATCGCTTCTGTGTAATCCATACGCACGAATTCAGAATTAACGATTTTCTCTAAACGTGTAATGGCATTTTTATCAACACGTTGTGCAAAGAAGGCCATATCATCTGCACGTTCTGTTAACACTGCATTAAATACGTATTTAAGCATGTCTTCAGCAAGTTGTGCTGCGTCAGCAAGATCAGCAAAAGCGATTTCTGGTTCAACCATCCAAAACTCAGCTAGGTGACGCGTTGTATGTGAATTTTCTGCACGGAAAGTCGGACCAAAAGTATAAACGTTGCTTAATGCACAGGCATAAGTTTCAGCGTTTAACTGACCAGATACCGTCATAAAGGTTTCTTTACCAAAAAAGTCTTGTTTGTAATCTACTTTGCCCGCTTCCGTTTTTGGTAGGTTTTCTAAATCTAAGGTACTAACGCGGAACATCTCACCCGCACCTTCACAGTCAGAGCCTGTGATAATTGGTGTGCTGATCCAGTTAAAACCTTTTTCATAGAAAAAGTTATGGATAGCATGTGATAAACAGTTACGAACACGTGTAACAGAACCAATTAAGTTGGTACGTGGGCGAAGATGTGCATGTTCACGTAAGTATTCGATACTATGACGTTTAGCAGACATTGGATAAGTATCAGGGTCTTGAACAAATCCGAGTACTTGCACCTCTGTTGCTTGAATTTCAAAGCTTTGGCCTTTTCCTGGGCTTTCCACTAATTCACCAGTCACAGTCACAGAACAGCCTGCCGTTAAATTGAGCACATCAGATGTATAATTTTCAAGGTCAGCAGGGACAACAGCTTGGATTGGATCAAAGCATGAACCATCGTAGATTGCTAAAAAAGAGATACCGGCTTTTGAATCACGACGAGTGCGGATCCATCCGTTCACGGTCACTTTTTCACCTATTTTAAATTTGTCGTTGAATATTTCAACAATTGCTGTTTTTGACATCTGAATTACTACTCCATAATCACAGTTTTAACTGTATTTTTGTAAAAATTTTAATAGGGCCATATCTTACCTTGGCGGTAGCCAGATACAAGCTTCTGAGTTGATAATCATGCATTTTAATCTGCTTTAGTATTAACTTGCTTATCTGATTGATGATCAAGTCGATGGTTAAGGCATTAAAGTTTCAAATTTTAAGCGTTATTTGAAGCAACCTGATAAATCGCATCACATAACTGCTTAAGTTGCGCTTGTTCAATAATATAAGGAGGCATAATATAAACCAGTTTACCAAAAGGGCGAATCCAAACACCCAGTTCTACAAATTGTTTTTGCACGATAGCCACATCGACTGCCTGGTTTAATTCAACCACACCAATGGCACCTAGAACACGCACTGCTTTTACAGTGTTTAACAATTTACAAGGAGCTAAATACTCAGTTAATTGTGCTTCTATTTTTAACACTGTTTTTTGCCAATCAAAACTTAATAGCTTATCGATATTCGCGTTAGCCACGGCACAAGCAAGAGGATTACCCATAAACGTCGGGCCATGCATAAATACACCCGCTTTGCCTTCACTAATAGTTTGTGCAATATGAGTAGTTGTTAGCGTGGCAGCTAAACTCATATAACCGCCTGTGATTGCTTTACCAAGACACATGATATCTGGTGTGATTTGTGCAAATTCACAGGCAAATAATTTACCTGTGCGACCAAAACCTGTTGCAATTTCATCTGCAATTAATAGCAAATCATATTCGTCACATAATGCTCGAACGCCTTTTAGATATTGGGGGTGATAAAAATACATACCGCCAGCCCCTTGCACGATAGGCTCTAAAATAATCGCGGCAATATTAGCTTTATTTTCTTCAATCATCAGCCTCATTGCCTCTAAGTCGCTTTCATCCCAAGGTTCATCGAATTTAACTTTTGGTTGAGGCGCAAAAAGCTGTTTAGCTAAAAAGTGGTGATATAACTCATGCATTGAGCCTTCAGGGTCGGTGACACTCATCGCCCCAAAGGTATCACCATGATAACCGTTGCGAATCGTTAAAAATTGATTTTTAGGTGTGCCTTTCGCATGCCAATATTGCAAGGCCATCTTGAGCGATACTTCAACAGCAACACTACCAGAGTCACACAGAAAGACTTTATCTAAATGAGCTGGCGTGATTTCAACCAGTTTTTTACCCAGATCAATTGCAGGTCGGTGAGTGAGGCCTCCAAACATGACATGGGCCATATTATCGAGTTGCAGTTTAGCTGCTTGGTTTAACTCTTCAACGTTGTAACCAAATAAACAAGCCCACCATGAAGACATGCCATCAATTAATTGCTCGCCACTATCAAGGGTCAAAATACACTTTTTTGCAGATTTCACACCATAACAAGGTAATGGATTACTCATTGAAGTGTAGGGGTGCCAAAGGTGATTTTTATCAAATTGATGGTCTAAATGCGTTACTGAGGTCATAATTGTTCTCTTTTTGTACAGACGTAAAGAAATAAACATAGAAAAGTTGACAGGGTAGCAATGAACTTTAGAATATAACAACTATTTTTGTGGTGCCTTATTTAAAGAGAGAAAATTATGAGTGATACAGCAGTGCGTCAAAACTGGACTGTCGATGAAGTTGAGGCGATGTTTGAATTACCTTTTATGGATCTTCTTTTTGAAGCTCAGACGGTACATAGAGCCAATTTCCCTAGAAACGAAGTACAAGTAAGTACTTTGCTTTCTATTAAAACAGGCGCTTGTCCTGAAGATTGTAAATATTGCCCACAAAGTGCACGTTATGATACTGGCCTTGAAAAAGAAACCTTGATGGAAGTGAAAAAAGTCATCAAAGCTGCACAAGATGCTAAAGCCACTGGTTCAACTCGTTTTTGCATGGGCGCCGCTTGGAAAAACCCTAAACAACGTGATATGCCTTATTTAGTTGAAATGATTAAAGAAGTTAAATCACTTGGGTTAGAATCTTGCATGACCCTAGGCATGTTAGATACACATCAAGCCGATCAACTAGCAGAAGCTGGGCTGGATTATTACAATCATAACTTGGATACCTCTCCTGAATACTACGATAAAATAATTACTACGCGTACTTATCAAGACCGATTAGATACCCTTGATAACGTGCGTAGTTCTGGCATGAAAGTCTGCAGTGGCGGTATTGTTGGTTTAGGCGAAGAAGGCAAAGATCGCTCTGGTTTATTAGTACAACTTGCCAATATGCCACAACAACCAGAAAGCGTGCCTATCAATAAACTGGTTAAAGTAAAAGGCACACCCCTTGATAATGTGGATGATCTTGATGAATTTACTTTTATCAAAACAATCGCCATTGCGCGTATCTTGATGCCTAAATCGCATGTTCGTTTATCTGCAGGTCGCGATGCCATGTCAGAACAAACTCAAGCACTTTGTTTTATGGCGGGCGCTAATTCTATTTTTTACGGATGTAAGTTATTAACCACGGATAATCCAGATGAAAGTTCTGATATGAAATTATTCAAAAAACTGGGCATCAATAAAGAAGCGGTTAATTTCTCTCCTTTTGAAAAAGAACAAGGTATTGATAATGCGATCATTCGTCATGCGGAAAAAGACCAATTATTCTATGACGCGACTGCTAAGTTATAATTGTGGCTTTTGATTTCATTAGCGCACAATTACAACAGCGTAAAGAAGATGGTCTATACCGTCAAAGTCGTATTACGCAAAACAAACAAGGTCGTTATATTGACATTGCTGGGAAACGTTATTTAAACTTTTCCAGCAATGATTATCTCGGACTGGCTTCCGATCCTGCTTTGATTGCCGCTTGGCAAGATGGCGCAACAAAATACGGCGTCGGCAGTGGTGGTTCCTATCTTGTGACGGGATATAATCAAGCACATCACGAACTAAGCGAACAATTAAAATCATGGTTAGGCGTTGAGGCGATTGCATTATTTAGCTCGGGTTATTCAGCCAACCAAGCGATTATCAAATTACTGCTCGATAAAAACTCTTTATTATTACAAGACAAACTCAATCACGCCTCATTAATGGAAGCGGGCAGTTTAAGTGCCAGTAAAATGCTACGTTTCAAACACAATGATGTCGATCACCTAAGTTCGCTATTAGCCAAACATCAAAACCCTAATACCTTAACTATTACTGAAGGTGTTTTTAGCATGGATGGGGACCAAGCACCTATCTCTGAGTTGTTAATACAAACTCAACAACGCAATAGCTGGTTAATGGTTGATGATGCGCATGGTTTAGGCGTGCTAGGAAAAGATGGTCAGGGCAGTCTTGATGAAAGTGGTGAAAAAAATAGTAGCGCACAAATATTGATGGCCACCTTTGGTAAAGCCTTAGGTGTCGGCGGTGCATTTGTTGCCGGTAGCCAAGACTTTATTGATTATCTGAACAACTTTAGTAAACCTTATATTTACACTACAGGTCTTCCACCTGCAATGGCTTACACTATCAGTTGTGCTGCAAAAATAGCTGAAACTGAGCAATGGCGACGTGATAAATTATTTGATTTAATTAATTTATTTAAACAACTTGCCAAAGCTAAAGGTATCTTACTCAGCGAGTCAAACACGGCTATTCAACCGCTGATTATCGGTGACAGTAAAAAAGCGTTAAGCATTGCACAACAACTACAACGTTTGGGTTTTTGGGTGACCGCTATTCGTCCGCCAACAGTACCAGTAAGCACTGCAAGGTTACGTATTACATTAACAACCTCACATGAAAAACAAGATATTAGTGATTTGATTAATGCTATATCAACTATTTTAAGCGAATATTAATGCCACAAAGAATAGATAAACAAGCGGTGGCAATGTCTTTTTCAAAAGCCGCAAAACATTATGATCAGTTTGCTCAATTACAGCGTGATATTGGTGAGGTTTTATTAAATAAAATACACCTTGTTGAAACATCTCAAGAAAGTGTTAAAAAGATTGTAGATTTAGGTTGTGGCACGGGATTTTTTACTGAAAAACTAAGCCATCAATTTTCCAATTCATCAATCACTTGCTTTGACTTGTCCGAAGCGATGTTAAAACAGGTTGAAAAACGCAAGGTTAAAAACGTTAATTTTCAGCAAGGTGATATAGATGCCTTAACCTTCGATAAGAATAGTATTGATCTGATTTATTCTAATCTTGTGGTGCAATGGAGCAATGACCTCGAAAATTGTTTACGTCAAATCCATAGTAGTTTAAAACAAGGTGGTCGTTGTTATTTGTCTACCTTGATGAATGGTACTTTAGAAGAATTAACCCAGGCATGGAAAGTGGTGGATCAACATCCGCATACTAATTCATTTTTAAGCTTACAAAATATCCAAGAGATAATTGCCGGTATTCCATTTAGTCACGTCAACATCACTACGGAAACTCGCACCTTATATTATGACAACGTCATTGAAGTGATGCGCGCCTTAAAAGGGATTGGAGCGAATCATGTGCATGGGCATCAATCATCAAAGATGGCGGGGCGTGAACTGCTCAAACAATTACAGTTAGGTTACCAACCCTTTATTAATGACCAGGGGCAATTAAAGTTGACCTATCAAGTCTGTTACATTGAGGTATCAAAATGACGCCAGTATCATTTCCAATAGCAAATTCTAATAAAACAAAAACTTACTTTGTCACAGGGACTGATACTGATGTCGGTAAAACAGTCTGTTGTAACGCATTATTACAAGCAGCGAAAGCTCAAGGTAAATCAACTTTAGCCTATAAACCTATCGCTGCAGGTTGTGAGCAAACAGAAGATGGACTGCGTAATGAAGATGCATTGATATTACAAAATAGCAGTAGTATCAAAGTTGATTACGATTTTGTGAATCCGATTTCATTTATAGATCCTATTGCGCCGCATATTGCTGCTGATATTGAAAATAAACCCATTGAAATACAAAAAATAACCAAAGGCTTACATGCTTTGCAAGTACAAAATGCTGATATATTAATCGTTGAAGGAGCTGGAGGCTGGTCCTTACCGATAAACAATGAGCAGTTACTTTCTGAATGGGTCGTCGAACAACAGTTACCTGTTATTTTAGTGGTTGGTATGAAATTAGGCTGTTTAAACCATGCCTTATTAACTTATCAAAGTATTGTTAATTCTGGCTTAAAAGTAGCCGGCTGGATAGCGAATCAAGTACAATCTGATATGGCTTTCTATGAGTATAATATTGCTTTTTTAAAACAAAAAATCGATGCGCCGATGATAGCTGAAATTCCTTATTTAAAGGATTTAGATAAAATAGATCTTGCACAGTTTGTCTTTTTAAAATGGTAAATGCAAAATGGTAAGACTTATCAATCTTTCATTTTTCTTTTAGTAAATTTTTTATTAATAAGGTGTGTTATGGAATTCTCAACTTGGTTACTTTATATCAGCGTCATTGGTATTTTAATATTTAGCCCTGGGCCATCTGCTTTATTATGTATCTCTCATGGTCTTAAGTTTGGCAATAGAAGAACAATCCCAACTATCCTCGGTGGCGCTATTGCCGCCTTGTTGTTAATGTCAATTTCTGCCATTGGATTGGGAGCGATTTTAGCCGCGTCTGAAACTTTGTTTTTTATACTAAAAATAGCAGGGGCATGTTACTTGGTTTATTTAGGTTGGATGTCCTGGAAAGAAGGAAGTATCCAAATCGAAAGTAATGTCATAGATGTTCAAAACATGGATAAAAATAACGGCCAACACTATTCATTTACGGGGCTATTTAGAAAAGGGTTTATGGTTGGCATTAGTAATCCCAAAGATTTATTATTTTTTATTGCGTTATTTCCAAGTTTTATGAATGCAGCTTTACCGCAAATGGAACAATATATGGTGCTAGCATCTACTTGGTTTGTTTTCGATTGTACCTCTATGTTCATGTATGCAGGCATTGGATCACAAATTAGCCCTTGGTTATCTAAAGCAAGAACGATGAGACTTGTTAATCGTTCAATAGGCAGTTTATTTATTGTTTTAGGCAGTGCTCTGGCAATTTCAACGGGTATTATTCATAAAAATTAATAACTTTAAATTCTAAAATCCTTCTATTTAATTCCTCGCAATTTTTGCCTCAATGACAGCACTTTTTAACGAAAAATATAATAATCTATTGAATCTCAATAAAATGTAAATTATTGTGCATGTCTAAAAAATAATTGGAATAGGAATTATTACCGTCTGGTAATTAATACACTTGGTACTTAATAGAACAAGTCATTAATAAGGAAGTTGAAATCTATGAAAACACTAAATTATATGCTTTCAGCCTCGGTGTTAATCATGCTGAGTGGATGTACAACACATCCTCAAAATGAATCTACTCCTGGTATCACAGGAACGAATACTGTATTTCCTGAAACCTATGGTGCGCCTGTCGAACTTAATAATAAATTTAACAATGGTTTATGTCATGTAAGAACATTAATTAGAAGTATAGGTACTGGAACGGATATGAGTATTAATGGTATTGCCCATTCTTTATATGAATACCAACGACTGTCTTCCACCGTTATTCATGATCTTTATACCCAACAGTGGGGGCGAGAAGGGGAATATGCCATATGTGCTCAAGTATTAAACCCTATGAATATTCCAATTCTTAAAATAGAACTGAATCAAATTATTACAGATTTTACAGGCACTATTCGTGGTGTTGTAACAATAGACTCTTAATTGAGTTTCAAATAAAAAAACTATTAAAATAATAGCTATTTAATCAATAAGTAAAAGGGAATTTAAATGAATCTTGCTCGTAAAATGACTGCCATTGTTGTCGCTGGGACGCTTTCTGCGTGTGCAACAACTGAAGTTGATAATACACCTAAAAATCCAACCACTGTGGTTAATGCAAAATTTACTATTAATGGATTATATCTGCCTGATCACAAGGGAGTACAAACCGTTTATACGCGCGAAAATAAACGTGCTATTCATCAAAAAGCAGAGTTTGATAGTTTCTATATGGGTTGGGCTGATTATGATGAAACGGCTATTTTTAGAATTCCTGAAAATTTATTATGGCAATTGGACCATGACAACGAAACATATCGCGAATGTCCATTAAGTGGTTGTAAAGATCTCTTTTCCGAATTGATAGAAAAAACACAAGGAACTTCAGATGAAGAAGAAGAGTATGAAACCTATGAAGAAAAAGGTTGTACAGTCACTTTAGATAAAAATGAATTTGAAGTGATAGCAACCAATAACAAGCGACAAATTGGTGGATTAGCATCTCAAGAATACACCGCAACTTGGACGACAGAGTTTAAAGATCAAGATGGTAAAATTGATCTTAACTTACTACAGTTTGTGTTCTGGACAACTACGCCGACTGCTAACATGAAGGCGGCTTGGGTGGTCCATGAAAAAGCGACAGATAACTACTTGAACAAAGTAGGAGATAATAATGTGTTGGTGCGTTTATTAGGCAAAGAAGGCTACAAAGCAATTAGTGCCTACAGTGGTGATGTACAAAAAAGTGATAAAAACCAATTCAATAGTGTAACCCAAAAACTTTCGACGATTGAAGGTTACCCATTATCAATAAAAATGGAATGGTTCCAAAAAAGTGAAGCTTGCGCGCAAGTGAAGACTAAAAATACAGACAACAAACTTGATTTATCTAATGGACTGACCAACGCTGCGACCAATTTCTTAGGAAATATGCTTAAAAATGAAGCTGATAAAGTGGTTGATGGCGTAGTTGCTGAATGGCAAAAAGACGCTCGTGTGCGCTACATATACGAAGTGACTTCCGTTTCTGAACAACAAATAAATGATAGTCAATTTGATATTCCGGCTGGTTATAAGCTTCAAGATAGACAATAAAGATTGTTGTTGGGGATTATTAGGTTGTTTGTAAAATAAGTATTGTCAGTGAGTTGGTTGGTTTTGTTCTGATTTTTGCAATTCTAAATCAACTCACTGATTAGTGTTTATTACATGAAGGCTTTTTAAAAGAGTAAAAAAAATACATTCATAATGTAGTTCATAGTTCGTAAATATTAATATTTTTAACCTTACTAAATTTAACCATGAAATGGAGAAATGATGATGAATAAAAATATCGTATGTTGGTTTGAAATCTATGTGAATGATATGCCTCGCGCGAAGGCTTTTTACGAAAAGGTTTTAAAACAAACCTTAACGCGTATCGACAGCCCTGATGTGAAAGAAAACTTTCCTCAACCTGAAATGTGGGCTTTTTCTATGGAAGAACGACCTGGTGCAAGTGGTGCCATCTGTAAAATGGAAGGCGTAGAAGCGGGTGGTAATAGCACCTTGGTCTACTTTGATTGTGAAGATTGCGCTGTTGAACAGGCGAGAGTCGAACCTGCTGGCGGTAAAGTCATCATGCCTAAAATGGCAATCGGAGAATACGGTTATATTGTTATTGCTTCTGATACTGAAGGTAATAGCATTGGTTTTCACTCAATGAAGTAAGCATAACCAGGAGAAAACATGTTAAAAAAGACATATCAAGGAAGTTGTCATTGTGGTGAGATCCTGTTCCAAATTACCAGCGACTTCCCTGAGTTAACAAGCTGCGACTGTTCAATTTGCCGACGTAAAAATGCTTTGATGGTGAAAGTCCATGAAAGTGATTTTAAGTTACTCAAAGGTAAAGAATTCTTGTCTGAATACCAGTTTCATACCCACACTGCACATCATTATTTTTGTCGTCAATGCGGCATTTATCCGTTTCATCGAAAAAGGGTCACTCCCGATTTTTATGGTATCAATGTTTTTTTGCCTTCTTGCTGTGACCTTTTTTTGTAAACTGCTTGGGAGAAGCTATGTTTCAAATCAAATTGGATGATTTAACGGGTAATGACATTTTTCAGTTATTACAGCAACACCTTGAGGATATGAAAGCGACATCGCCACCAGAGAGTAAACATGCTTTAGATCTGGATGGGCTTAAAGATCCTTCTGTGAAATTTTGGACCATTTGGCAAGGCAAAGAATTAGCAGGATGTGGTGCTTTTAAACGCATTAATGACGAAATAGCCGAAATTAAATCGATGCGCACCGCAAATAATTATCGAAAGAAAGGAGTGGCCTCATTACTTCTAAAACACATTATTGAACAAGCTAAAGTGTCAGGTTACAAAGAAATGTGTTTGGAAACGGGTTCAATGGATTATTTTACAGCCGCGCATAATTTGTACAAAAAACACGGTTTTAACTTTTGTGGTCCTTTTTCTGACTACAAAGAGGATGTGAATAGTGCATTTATGAATTTAAAATTAGTGAATGAAACAGATTAAAATAGACTTTAAAAGCAGTTGGTTAATAGCAAATCGGTTAATTAAGTGATCAACTACTTAACGGAATTGGTATCAGAGTGAATTGGCTGAATATTTCAAGCGATGGGGTGTTATTCACCGCTTGAAATTAGTTAACCTCAGTTCTGGATAAGCTAAACGATACAGTACTGTATAATATATTTTTTAAGTGCTTGATACTTAATTTTATTTCGCTTCCATTATCCAGAACTGAGGTTAGTTAAGTATTTTTTGCTTATGTTGTTAGTTTAATGCTCAAAAAATTACTTTATTGCGAGTGATTTTTAATATAAAACCGCTTAGCTTTTGATAAATAGTGTCGGGTCGATAGAAGGGTAAGCAAAAGATTTGTGTTGTTTAATTTCTTCAAGGGATAAACCTTGTAATTCATAGGGGAAAACAACCCAGTCATCGGTTTCATGAATACAATAATCAGGTCCAGTGCCTTCTGCTAACCCTGATTTTTTCCACACGGTTGCGACACGTACATCCTGAGGCATGTTTTTTCTCAGTCTTCTTTTTAACTCGTTAATGGTAACGTCTACGTTTTTTCCTGAACGGTACATGTCATCAACAATCAGTAGCTTGTCATTTACATTTAATTTTTTTACCAGGTAGGTTAAACCATGAACACGAATGGGCGTTTTGAGATCATCATGCTCGTGGTAATGATCAAAGCCAGCATAAGAAGTACGAATAGAAATATGATCTGTTTGTACACCTAATGTTTGTAGACATTCTTGAACATAAATACCAACAGAGCTACCACCTCGCCATAAACCAACAATAAAGGTTGGTTTAAAACCACTGGCGAGAATTTGTGTTGCTAATAGGAATGACTCTTCAATTAACGAGTCTTCATCTAAAAATTTTTTTTCAGGATATTTAGCCAAGAAACCACCGATTTACTGTGTTATATTGCGCGATTAGAAGCACGAAATTACAACATAAAAGTGATTTACATTCAATAATTACTACTTTTATTTACTTGGAATTAAAATGGCAGAAAAACAGTATTTAAGCGCACAATCTCTTTTAGAGGATTCTTACCAACTCGCTCGTAATATTTTAGACAGTGATTTTAAGCCTACCTTTATCGTCGCTATATGGCGCGGAGGGGCACCTATTGGTATCGCAGTACAAGAGTTTTTAGCGGTACACGGCATTAAAGCCGATCACATTGCCATTAGAACCTCTTCTTACGCTGCCGCTATCGATCAACAACAACGCGAAGTACGTGTCCATAGTATTAAATATATTGTTGATAACATTCAACGCGACGATAAATTGTTATTGGTTGATGATGTCTTCGATACTGGCCGCTCTATTGAAGCGATTATTAAAGAATTGAAGAAACAATGCCGATTAAACATGGCTGAAGATGTCAGAGTGGCTGTGCCTTATTACAAACCCTCTCGCAATGAGACCGGTCGAGTGCCAGATTATTTTATTCATGAAACGTCTGCTTGGCTTAAATATCCGCATTCATTAGAAGGTTTAAGTCATCAAGAAATCGCACAACAACGTCCAAAGCTATATGAAATCATAAAAGATTTTTTACCTGAACAAGGAGTATAAAATTCTTAGGGTTAGGTATATTTTTTAAGCTTTAAACAACAGATAAAATGCTGTTATTAGTATTTTATCTGCCATACCAAATCCGTTAATTAAGTGATCAATTATTACGCACAGAAAATGAACTAGTTTAAGGCGAAAATTGCTGTAAATAGGTTTCTCCCTTTACAAAAATTTCAACGCAGAAATAGTTTATTTTAACCAGTAAGATTAATCAGCTACTTAACGGAATGGGTATTATGTATTTCCACTATTTCAATATTCGCCACTAACATCTATCTACATTTGTTAAACACAAAAAATATTTTAAAATAACAATTGTGGAACTTCAAACTCACTCTATAATGCGCCATTTTTTTCTCAACAATTTAAATGGATTGGCAAATAATGTCGAATGACGCCAATGAGAGTGAGCGATACTGTTAAGTGTCAATTAATCATTATAAAAGGGTTACAAAATGAGTGATGTCTTGAGCATTATTTTATTAATATTTGCAGGCGCAATTTTTGCTATGTCTGAAATTTCCGTTGCAGCTGCCAGAAAAATAAAGCTACGAGTGATGGCCGATGAGGGTAATGTAAAAGCTGAGGAAGTGCTTAAATTACAACAAAAGCCGGGTAATTTTTTTGCCATGATGCAAATTGCACTTAATGCTATTTCGATTTTAGCGGGCATTATTGGTGAACAAGCCATGACCCCTTATATGAAAAAAATGCTCGGTCTAATTTATCAAGGGCCGTTATTAGATGAAGTGAGCTTTATACTTTCTTTTGTTTGCCTGACATCTTTATTTATTTTGTTTGGAGATTTATTACCTAAACGTATAGCGATCATTATGCCAGAAGCTGTCGCAATGCGTATTGTTTCCTTGATGAGCTGGGTGACATTTTTGTTACTACCCGCTGCTTTCATATTTAATAGTTTGACTAACCTGATTCTAAAATTATGTCATTGTCCTATAGAACGATCTGACCGTGTTACCACAGAAGATATTGTCGCCATGATGGATGCGGGTGCTGAAGATGGTAGTTTACAGCAACAAGAATACCAGTTAATTGGTAATGTATTTGACCTAGAATTAAGCACCGTAGGTAGTGTTATGACGCCACGAGATCAAATCGTTTATTTTGATTTGGATGATAGCAGTGAGTTGATAAGCCAAAAAATTATAGACCAACCTCATAATGATTTTTTGGTATGTGATAATGGTTTAGACCGTATTAAAGGCAGTATTGAATCCAAAGAAATTTTACGTTTAGTATTAAAGGGTGAGTTGACTGAATTACTGCCAAACAAAGTAGATAAAGATCTCTTCTATCTGCCTGAAACCTTGACGCTTTCTGAAGCGTTAAATGCATTCAAAATCGCACCTCAGCCTTTTGCTATTATTGTCAATGAATATGCAACCGTTGTAGGATTAGTAACCGTCAAAGACTTATTGAGTAGCTTTATGAGTGAACTTATTACTCATCAAGATGAAGAAATGATTGTTCAAAGAGATGAAACCTCTTGGCTTATTGAAGGACTTGCGCCGATTAATGACGTGATGCGCAGTTTATCGATAGATGATTTACCTAATCGTAATCAATACGAAACCATAGCCGGTTTTGTTATATATAGTTTAAAACGTTTACCTAAACGCACAGATAGCTTTAGCCATCAGGGATATAAGTTTGAGGTCTTAGATTTAGAAGGCGTTCGCATTGAGCAAATACTGGTCACTAAAATTAAATAATAACGTTTATGTAAAACTTACTATTATTTTTGATGTCCTTTATGATGCCGAGAGGCTTTTTACTTATTAGCTAACCTTTTTATGTACATTTATATTGATTAAGCTGATTAAAATTATTGTCTAGACGTAATGGTTTTATTCAACAATAATCAGGAAATAAATTTTTACAAAATTGTGATCTCAATTTCTGAATCACCTTTACTCTAACATTATTGTGAGACTTAAATTTGCAACATTCAATTGATATGGAACGCATTCGCGGTGAATATAACGTTCGCTACTGGAGCCAAGGCTTTTACGGCATTAACGATGAAGGTGGGGTGTATGTTTCGCCACGCAGCGATTGTGATCATCAGCTGGCATTAACCGATATTGCTGCCGAATTAGAGAAATCTGATTTAAGCATGCCAGTATTAGTTCGTTTCCCACAAATATTGCACCAACGTGTTCACAATATTTGTGATGCTTTTAATGAAGCGATTAAAGACATTAATTATAGCAATCGTTATTTATTAGTTTACCCGATTAAAGTAAATCAACAAAAAGAAGTGGTTGATGAAATTTTAGCCAGTCAAGCAGAGCTAGAGCATAAACAGCTAGGTCTTGAGGCCGGTAGTAAACCTGAATTATTAGCGGTACTTGCATTGGCACAAAAAGCCAGTTCTGTGATTGTTTGTAATGGTTATAAAGACAGAGAATATGTCCGTTTAGCTTTAATTGGTGAAAAACTAGGGCACAGTGTTTTTATTGTTTTAGAAAAACTATCTGAACTTGACCTAGTACTTGAAGAAGCGCGTTCTTTAGGTGTTAAGCCTCGCATTGGTTTGCGTATTCGTCTTGCATCACAAGGTGCAGGTAAGTGGCAAGCAAGTGGTGGTGAAAAATCTAAATTTGGTCTGGCTGCTTCTCAAGTATTAACCGTTGTTGAACGTTTAAAAGCTGAAAATCAACTTGAAACATTACAGCTTGTTCATTTTCACTTAGGCTCACAAATGGCTAACATTCGTGATGTGCGTAACGGTGTTAGTGAAGCGGCTCGTTTCTATTGTGAATTACGTGCTATTGGTGTGCCGATTGATTATTTAGATGTTGGTGGTGGTTTAGCTGTCGATTATGACGGAACACGAAGCCAGTCCCATAACTCAATGAATTATAGTATGGCTGAGTATGCGCGTAACATCATTATTACCATTAGTGATATTTGTAGCTTATATGAACAACCAGAGCCTGTGATTATTTCTGAATCAGGTCGTTCATTAACGGCGCATCATGCGGTGTTAATCACTAACGTGATTGGTGCTGAAACTTATCAGCCTGAAAAGTTTGATGCTCCTGCTGAAGATGGCGCGTTGTTATTGCAAAATATGTGGAATAACTGGTGTTTACTTTCTGCTGGAAGTGATGATCGTGCATTAATCGAAATTTATAACGATACACAAAGTGATATTGTTGAAGTGCATAACCAATTTGCAGCGGGTGTATTAAGTCTTCATCAGCGCGCTTGGGGCGAGAAAGTTGCGTTACGAATTTATTATGAATTAAGCTTACAAATGAGCACCAAAAATCGTTTCCATCGTCCGATTTTAGATGACTTAAATGAGCGTTTAGCAGATAAATTCTTTGTTAACTTTTCATTATTTCAATCTTTGCCTGATGCTTGGGGTATTGATCAAGTATTTCCAATTTTGCCTCTGTCTGATTTGCACAGAGCAGGAGAACGTCGTGCTGTATTGTTAGATATTACTTGTGATTCTGACGGTGTTATCGATCAGTATGTTGATGGTCAAGGTATTGAAACAACGCTACCAGTACCAGCTTGGTCTGGTGATAAACCTTACTTAATGGGATTCTTCTTGGTGGGCGCTTATCAAGAGATTCTTGGTGATATGCACAATTTATTTGGTGATACGCATACTGTTGTTGTGAACATGGATGAGAAGGGTGGCTGGAACATTGATGAAATCAATGAAGGCGATACCGTTGAAGACGTGATGAAATATGTACATATTGATGTTGAAGCAATTCGTGATAATTATCGTGCATTAGCCTCATCTAAAGTGTTGTTAGAAGATCAGCAAAGTATTCTCGATGAATTAGAGCAAGGACTTGCGGGTTATACTTACCTTGAGGGCTTTTAAATGAAGCATTCATTTACGGACCTATTTACTAAAGAAGATTTTTCTTTGTATTCTAATGCGATGACGTTTATGCGTCGTCCATTAGTTAAAAATCCGATTACGGCTGAAGCAGATGTGGTTGTGTTAGGCGTGCCACTTGATATGGCAACCTCTGGTCGCTCTGGTGCGCGTATGGGCCCCGATGCGATTCGCCGTGCATCGGTTAACTTAGCCTGGGAAAGTAAAAAATTCCCATGGGATTTTAAACTTTTTCAACATACAAAAGTCATTGATGCGGGTGATTTGGTGTTTGACACTGGTGACGCAGAAGATTTAACGCTTCGACTGGAAGCTGCTGCTGATGAAATTCTAAACAGCGGTAAAATGCTGTTAGGATTAGGTGGTGATCATTTCATTACTTTGCCTTTATTACGTGCTTATGCAAAGAAATATGGTGAAATGGCCTTAATACATTTTGATGCGCATACTGATACTTACAATAATGGTAGCCGTTATGATCATGGCACGATGTTTTATCATGCGCCTAAAGAAGGATTGATTGATCCTAAATCTTCTGTGCAAATTGGTATTCGTACTGAATATAAACAGCAAGGTCATGGTTTTAATGTTATCAATGCATTACAAGCAAATGATTTATCTGTAGATCAAATTGTTGCACAAATTAAGCAAACTGTCGGTGATAAACCTGTTTATTTAACCTTCGATATTGATTGTTTAGATCCCGCTTTTGCTCCAGGGACTGGTACACCGGTTTGTGGTGGTATTAGTTCTGATAAAGCGTTAAAAATTATCCGTGCATTGCAGGGGATTAATTTAGTGGGTATGGATGTTGTTGAAGTATCACCAGCATACGATCAAAGCGAAATAACGGCATTAGCAGGGGCAACCATTGCATTAGAATTGTTATATGTTTGGACTGCGAATAAATTAGCGGCAAGCGCTAAATAAATCTAAAAAGTACAATTTGTAAATTAAATCATTCTTAGGCTAGGGTTATGTCTGAGAATGATTTTAAATCTTCTTTTATCTACCAATTTCAGCATTAATCTCTTTATCCTTTAAAAACATCATATTCCATTACGTTATTTGAAATAATTTCTTTAAATAAACGCTCTCTATTAATATGTTATTGTTAAATCTATTGTTAAATTTATTTTTAAAAGTGAGATAAAAGAATGAAACTCTTGTATTCAAATGAAAATATTTTTCAAGTGACCAATATAAAGAATCTAATGGAATCACAAGGTATTAACGTTTTTATTAAAAATGAATTTTCACAGGGAGCGATGGGGGAAATTTCAGCCTTTGATGCTTGGCCTGAAGTGTGGTTATTTGATGATGCTGATTTTGAGCGTGCCTCAGATATTTTGCAGGTTTCAAATAATCTTAATACTGTTGATGATTGGCGTTGTAAAAACTGCTCAGAAAAAAATGCGGCCTCTTTCGAAATATGTTGGAATTGTCATTCCGAAAACACTCAAGCTGATTAAATTATAAACAAAACAGTTGGTTATATTATATTTTTCAGGTCTTTTTGATCTTGGATAGTGTGTTTTATGAAATGTAAGCTACTTTAAAAGCATCATTACTAAAATGTATGCAGCGTATTTTTAACTTGAGCGGTTTGGCTCTTCAGTATTTTACAGGGTGTTTATAAATGAATAAAAAAACGATTTTAGCATTAACAATTGGCTGTACATTTTTAAGTGCACAGGCAAATGCAGCAAATCAAGTTGCAGATGCTCGTGGGAATGCGATGGGTAATACCGGGGTAGCTTCGGCTGATTATTTGTTGGCTCCTTTTTATAATCCCGCTTTAGTGGCTAGTGGCAAAGAATCTGATGATTTTGCTATTTTGATTCCAGCCATTTCGGTTGCGGCACGAGATAGCGATGAAAGTATTGCCTTGATTGATGATTTGCAATCATTCATTGAAGATTATGAAAGTAGCGCTTCAGTAGCCAAACTTAATGAGATAAATGCATCTCTTGGTGAATTAAATGATAACAGTCCGCTGACTGTTAATGCCAATCTTGGTGTTGCAGTCGCAATTTCGACGGATGTTGTTTCTGCCAATATATTTGCGCGTGGTTATACTGAAATAGTGGCAAGTCCTGATGTAACACTTGATGACTATCAAAATTCTTATGTCGATTTAGTCGCTTTTGCTTATACTGAATTTGGCATAGCGTTAGCAAAAGAACTGACGGTTTCTGAGCAAAAAATTTCTATTGGATTTACGCCTAAATATCAACAAATGACCACCTATGCTCAACGCTCTTCGGTATCTGATTTTGACATTGAAGATTATGATGAAAGTGAAATAACAAAAAGTGCTTTCAACTTAGATTTAGGTGTTATGTGGTATTACGATAGTTTACGTGCAGGATTAGCGGTAAAAGATCTTTTCGAACAAGAAATTGTGGCTGAAAATGGTACATTTCGTGATGTTTACAAACTGGACACACAAGTGACTCTAGGGCTTGCTTATGCGACTGAGTATGTGACTGTTGCATTAGATGCTGACTTAACAAAACAAACTCGTTTTCAAAGTTTACAGGATGACACGCAATTTGTTCGTCTTGGTATAGAGGGTAATTTGTTTGGATGGGCACAATTACGCGCTGGTTATGAAATGGATCTTGAAGATACACTCGATAATGCATTTACAGCAGGTATTGGTTTTAGTCCCTTTGATATTGTTAGCTTAGATATTGCTGGCTCTTATGCTGGCGACAATCAATTTGGTGTTTCTACTAATTTAGCTCTGACTTTTTAGTCTTTAAAGTCTGCCCTTTGCTTGAAGTATCGAGTCTTGCTCAATAATTGAGACTCGATACTTTCTTGGAAAATCTACCTGCCTCTGCGATACTCATTTACTCAATTTAAGGTAACCTATTGGAGAGTTTGAGGTTATGCGCATTGTTATTATATTCCTGGTCTTTTTTAGCTCAATATTGACTTCTACAAACAGCTTCTCAGAAAATATAAAACCTTTCACGTCCGATGGCTGTAGTGCTTTCCCCGATGGCACCTTTTCTCAAAAAAATTTATGGTTATCCTGTTGTACCATCCATGATTATGCCTATTGGCAGGGTGGCACTTATGAACAGCGATTAGCAGCGGATAACGCATTACAACAATGTGTTGCTTTAGTGGGAGAGCCTAACATAGCGAAGTTGATGTTAGCGGGTGTGCGCGTCGGGGGAACGCCTTATTTCCCTACACAATTTCGCTGGAGTTATGGTTGGTCCTATCCTCGCTTCTATCAACCTTTAACAGAAGCTGAAAAAAGCCAGATAAAACCCATCAAAGATGAAATTGAACATTTCTTTAATACTGCAATACAAGGAAAGTAGCATGAAGAATTTACGCATTGCGCTTGCACAAATCTCATTAATTTCTGGTGATGTAGATGCAAATATAAAGTCACACCTCAAGGTGATTAAGCGTGCTAGTTCGTTGAAAATTACCTACCTTGTTTTCCCTGAATTATCACTTACCGGTTATGAGCCTCGCTTAGCGAGTCAGTTAGCGTTTTCAGACACTGATAGTCGATTACAACCCTTGATAGACGCTGCTATTAAATACCAAATAACCATTGCTGTTGGTGCGCCGTTATTAAACTCCTCTGCGCACTCATCACTGCCAAGCATTGGGCTAATTATGATTAATGTGCAGGGGGAGATTCAGACTTACCAAAAAATGCATTTGCATCAAAGTGAAGAAGCTTATTTTAGCGCAGGGTCACAACCTCATATAATCACTTTTCATGATACAAAAATTGCTAATGCGATTTGCGCAGATAGTAATGATGCGACACATTGTAGAACTTATGCTGAATTAGGCGCATCTGTTTATATCGCAGGTTCAATGATTACTGCTGGAGGTTATAAAGCCGATACAGATAAACTACAAGCGCATGCACGAGATCATAATATGTTGGTAGCACTGGCAAATTACGATGCTTCTACAACACCCTTTAGTGATGGTTGGGCTCCGATAGGTAAAAGCGCATTTTGGACTAATAAAGGATTATTGGTCTGTGCCAATGAATTTCAAGAAGCCCTGGTAATTGCTAAAAAAGTAAATGAGGAGTGGATTGGCGAAGTGGTACCGTTGGCGGAAGTGCCTTAAGCAAAGACCCTGTAAACTGCCTATTGCGACTATTTCATTAAAATACTGTATCGATACAAGTTGATCCAACTAATTTCCCCACCAAATGAATATCTGTGTCTTTTTGCTTTTATTATTGTCTTAAAAGCAATAGTGATACGCAATAACCCTTATATATAACCTAATTAAAACAAGTAATAATGAGTTTAACTTTTACCAATTTAATACCAAACGAACTAAAAAGGTGAACATTCTTGATGGTTAAAATGATGAGTAACTGCGTTATGAGTTTTGAAGTGAGAACAACTATCAAAGCATTAAAGTCTTTTATTTAATTCTACCGGTAGAGTGTTAACGCAGTTAACCTCGAAAGGCTGCAACTCACGCCTTGTTAGTCATCATTTTCCCTACGCAACCTCTGATCACTTTATTAATTCAATTGGTATAACCAACCAATCTTACTGGTAAAAATAAACTATTTCTGGGTAATATTTAATCATTAAAATAACGGATTTGGTATTAAACATTACAGCCTTCACGTTAACGATGGAAAACTGATTTATGATGACTTTGCACGGTTTTGCCGCTAGCAACTATTACAACTTAGTAAAACATGTACTTCTATACAAACAACTGCCATTTCAAGAAAATCTTATTTATGGTGGTAGTGATGAGTTACTGGCAATCAGCCCAGCAGGCAAAGTGCCTGTTATTACAACAGTTGAAGGCCTTCATATTTCAGAGTCGAGTGTCATTTGTGACTTTATCGAAGAGACTTATCCTGCGAACCCGCTATACCCTGAAAATACTGGAGAACGTGCGGTTGTACGCCAAATTATGAAAATAGCAGAGCTTTATTTTGAACTGCCAAGCAGACGATTTATACCTTATGCATTTTCAGGCACTGAAGCGCCAGAATCGCTTAAAGCTGAAGTAGGCCAAGTATTAAATCGCGGCATTACGGCCTTAAGTCGCTTGTGTCTGTTTTCACCTTGGATTGCAGGTGAAAAATTTACCATGGCTGACATCTACGTTTATTACGTCAACACCATTGTCAGCAAGTTTTCCTCTAGCCAACTTGACCGCGATATACTTGCGCAAGTGCCTGGAATGAAAGAATGGAACGATTCTATGAGTCAATCGGACATTGCCCAAAGTGTTGAAGCTGATCGTCTGGCAAACTGGCCTGAGTTTATACAAAAGGTAACTGCACAGATTGAACTCGCAAAGAATAAATAGCAAAAAAACAGTAAAAAATAAAGAAAAACAAAAGATTACTACAAACAAAAAATGACCAATACCATAATGGGATTGGTCCTAAAATTCAATTATTTTCAGGAGAGCATCAAAATGACACAGTCAAATATCCAACTTACTTCAACAATCAGTGAAGACAATCAATTAACACTTGCTTTACAAAACATCGAAATGCCACAGCCTGGTGCCGATGAAGTCGTTATTCGTATCGAAGCTGCGCCATTAAATCCATCTGACTTAGGCGTTTTATTTAGTGTTGCTGATATGACAACAGCGAAACAATCAGGCACTGAACAAAGTCCTGTGATTACTGCTGATGTCCCTGCTCAGTTTATGTCATCAGTTAAAACCCGTGTTGGCAAAGCAACGCCGGTGGGTAACGAAGGTGCTGGAACTGTGGTTGCTGCGGGTTCATCGCCTGCTGCACAAACATTAATGGGCAAAACAGTTGCAGTGATTGGCGGTGGAACTTATCGTCAATATCTCTGTGCCAATGTGCAAAGTTGTTTGCCATTAAAAGAGGGGACGACTGCTAAAGAAGGCGCATCTTCTTTTGTTAACCCATTGACTGCATTAGCGATGGTTGAAACGATGCGTGCGGAAGGGCACAAAGCCATCATTCATGCAGCTGCTGCCTCTAATCTTGGACAAATGTTAAATCGTATTTGTATTGCCGATGGCATTGATTTGATTAACATTGTACGTAAAGAAGAGCAAGAAACGTTATTACGGGATATGGGCGCAAAATATGTGGTTAACTCAAGTAATGAGTCTTTCCTTGCTGACTTAACGGCTGCAATTATCGAAACCGGTGCAACGATTGCCTTTGATCCTATCGGTGGTGGCCAATTAACAAGTGACATTCTTAATTGTATGGAAGTGGCTATCGCCCGTGATATGAAAGAACACACCATATATGGCTCTGATACTTTTAAACAAGTGTACATTTATGGCGCATTAAACCGTGGGCCTATTACCTTAAATCGTAACTTCGGTTTTGCTTGGGGTGTCAATGGATTCTTATTATTCAATGCCTTAGGAAAACTAGGTACCGAAACAGTTATTGCGATGCGTAAACGTGTTGTTGAAGAAATCAGCACAACATTTGCGAGCCACTACACTCATGAAGTGTCATTAGCAGAAGTCTTACAATTACAATCAATAGCGACTTATTCTAAACAAGCGACAGGTGAGAAGTACTTAATTACACCTCAGGGCTAATTACGTTTTAGGCTCCGTTAAATCTTAAAGAAAACGACTTCTTAAATGATGGAATAAAAGCAGATAGTGATTTTTCACATCTGCTTTTTATTTACCTGCTCGTCGTAGAAACAGAAAATGATATCTTATACATATTATTATTTAACCTCAGTTCTGGATAATGGAATCGTAAAAATAATAAATATCAAAG
>TARA_R110001583_G_scaffold59932_9_pt1 | contig 23068 bp, 22 predicted proteins | sample TARA_R110001583 | Tara Oceans TARA_R110001583 (sample SAMEA4398432) | marine metagenome | biome: Polar Biome; feature: [MES] marine water layer (ENVO:01000295) within the mesopelagic zone...; material: water (ENVO:00002006), including particulate matter (ENVO:01000060) such as...... | reverse complement strand
TCGGTTCAAACCGAACTAACTGATCGGTCCGACCGAAATACGCAGTTATCTTAGTCATTATTATTTACTCCCAATTACGATACCTATTTATCTCAATTGATCTTACTCTATAACTACAGAACATTACAATTATAGTTAAATCTTCCGGTCAGAATTGTCGTTAAATCCATTTATTCATGTCTTTATTAGATATAAATCAAAATATATAGCTTTACAGCAGGTTTTTATATAGTTAATATCTTATTTCTTCCGGTCAAATAAGGTTTTGTGATGAGTCAAATAGAAGTAAATGCAAGTAACATAGCTAATGCTATAAATTCTCTAAATAAGAATGCTATTTATGATTACCCTAATGCTAAAACTACAACCAAAATCAAAATCGTTAAGGTTAAACTTCCTGAAGGCCCCATAACAATACAAAGATGTGATCCCAGTAGAGGAGAAAATTTCGATGGTAAGAAAGATCAAACTATTTCCTCTAAAATGCTTTGGCGACTGGCAAGTGCAATTAAACCCGGACATCCAATTAATATAGATAGGGTCTTTGGTGCTAGTTATAATACGCGCTCGGCACTTGAAGCATTGCTTTTACATACGGAGTATTACTACCAATGCTACCCAGGACGTCTAGAAAGAACAGGTGAATTGTCTGAAGTAAAACACGGACATAAACATATACTTTTCTGTCCAGATGAACCGCACACGAAGGGGGCTATTGGAAGAAAAGAAGTAAATGACATGGTAATAACAGATGTCGAAAGAGAGTTTAGAATAGACTCTCTTCTATTGAGTGAAGCAGCGTCAACGACGAACAAAACTGATATTAATATAAAAAGGCGGCATGCACAAATTCAAGTGTTACTAATTAAGTGTGCTGAACACATGGGATTAACCACTTGGGTAGCTAAAAATGACCATAGCATAGAATACAATGGTCAACGCTTAATCGAAATGGATTCCGTTATTAAAAAGCTTTCCAGTGCAACAGCACTTCAAGGGTATCATGATGCTGCGCCTGCCGGAGAATTGATAGATGTGATTTGGTTTAGTGAAGATGGTAAAAAAATACCTGCGATAATTGAAATTGAGCATAGTACAGGAGTAACTTCAGGACTTAACCGAATGAAAGGTTTCTTGAAAGAAGCCCCTGAATTAGCGCATATGACATATATAATTGCAGCGCCAGACGAAATCAGAACACAAGTATTTCAGAAAGCTGCGAAACCTCAGTTTGCAGACATGAATATCAAATATTTGCCTTACTCAGCTATTGAAGATTTATATTTGCTGTGTCAGCGAAAACTGAAAGGTATAGATAATATTAAGTTCTTTCATACATTTTTAGAAGATGTACCATCATAGAACTAATTCAATACCCAGACAATTTAATTGTCTGGGTATTGAAAATCATTTAGTTATCAACAATGCAAATCTAAAAATGTATAAACAGTTTCTGCCAATCCTTTGGCTGCTACATAAGGTACGCCGTTTCCAATAGTTTTAAACATATTACTTAATGTCATAGTTGCTGGAAAGTAAAATTCTGCTGGTAACGATTGAATTGCTAAAGCCTCAGCTGCACTTAAGCGTCGAGCTTGATATGGGTGAAGATGTACTTCATTATTCCCATAAGCAGCAGTAGGTGAATATCTCCAACGATGTAGTCGCTTAAAAGACTTCTTAGAATCATCACCTTCTTGAATTACCTTGAATTTATCAGATTTTGGTTGGAAATGGTGCTTCGCATTAGGGTGATTTAACACGTCGTTTTTATCAAACCAATGCTGTATCGTTAATGGTTTTAACTCGTCATCAATATAATCACGATAATCTGTCTCAACATCTTCTAAGAACTGATCCATCTGTGGCCATCTAGATTTATCCATAATGGTCTGACGGTCCATTGTTATTTTTCTTTCCCAATCAAATAAAGTTTCTAGATTCGTTTTTTTCAATTTATTTTTAATATATTTTTTCTTTATACCAAACAGGAATATGCGGTCTCGGTCTTGAGGTACACCATATTCAAGGCTATTGGTGAGTCTATTAGTGAGTTCATAGCCAGCCTCCTGTAACACTGTTTTCATACTTTCGTAAAATTCACGGTGTCGTTTAGTTCGCCACAATCCTTTTACATTTTCAAAAATGAAGTAATCAGGATTATCTTTTACAATCAAATCTACATAGGTACGAGTAAGTTTGCCATTTTCACCCTCACTACCTTTGTTCTTACCGCCAACAGAGAAATCAGGACAAGGCGGACCACCGATAAAACCCACTAATCGGCCGCTAGATTTAGCCTCCGTAACAATAGAAGTAAATTCTTTTCCTTCATCACCATCCAATAGCTCTTCTATACTAGACGAGCTGTAACCAAATTGGGGTTCCTCATGTTTCATCACTTTACGAGTATATTTATATGCATCGAGGAAAGGAATGTGAAACTCATTTACAAATGCAACATCAAAGCCCGATTTTTCAAAGCCAAGATCAAGAAAGCCAGAGCCAGAGAAAAACGAAAATAGAATAGGTTTAGTCATGAAATAAAACAGCCAAATTTAATATAGTTATAATTTTAAAGTACACAGGGATCATACTGTATATACGACCATAGATGCTATTAATTTCTGCATCTGAAAGTGTCTTCGTCTAAGCCAATAATTTAACTAAATTTGTTTTAGGAGGACACACACTTTGTTATTAAAGACATAGATTATTACCTATTCCCCCTACGAGTAAACCCTTCTTTTATATCATTACATTATTAATCAAATGATTAAGTTGATTTTTATGCCTTATATTTATCACTAAAGTATTTTAAAAAATTTAATATTTAATCATCATAAAAAGACCTTTCGCTATTTTCCTTATCAGTTATCATCAATACATTAGTAGTATGGGAGAGAACAAATGCAAGACGATTGGGAAGACGGCTAAAATATAAATATTAGACATTTAAATAGTTTTCACTAACTACGGATAAGCACTAAATATCAATATATTACGTAAATAGTAAATAAGAACGTAGGGGTAATAGCAAGCTCCTTACTTTTTACAGGTACGCTTTTTATATAATCCACTAATATTGCTCTAGTGAGTACAAGCTTTTATCTGTGGGATTTAAATCCGTTAGTAAATTCAAATGGTACTGCCATAAAGTAATGAACTCATTGAATTTACCGTCATCATAGTGTGAATAACTACCAGCATTTATTTCAACTGCATGTTTAGCTTCAAACACAAATTTTACTTTCAATTTTTTAGGTACGCCTTCACCGACCCCCTTGATTGATGATTGACTTACATAACCCCAATCAGTCTTCTTTTTAGCTAATTGTGTTTTTGTAAGTTGCTTTATATAAGGTAATTCTATTAATTCTGGTGTTAACGCTGCCTTTTGATTATTGCTAATACTAAAGCTTATTGATGTTGCTGATTTTGTCATTTCAATTAAGTAGTTAAACTCATCATGTTTTGAAAAATATCCATGCAATATTTTCATGAAATTTAATCCGGTGTTTGTGCAATATATCCAAGCAATTACTTGGGTTACTTTGTCTTCGCCAGCAAATCTATTTAGCTTTTCAGTATACGTAATTGGTAATAAAACCACATTCATTGATCCAAATTGGATTGGTTTAAACCTTAATTTCTGCCTATTTTTAAGTGCTAATTTCAAGTAAGCCAGTTTATCAACGGAGTCGAACATCATATCTGTTGATTTAAACTTAGATAACACCTTAGCAATATCACTTCTAAACACACTTTCTGTTAACTTAGGCCACTTCTTTTGGTGCAATATCGGCGTTATAGCAGTAAATAAATTATCATTATCGATTGGTTTTAGCATGTGCTTAACTGTTCTGATTAATAGTGCATTATTCTTAACTATGCTTACCACTTTTTCATCTAACTCAGAGCAATCAACCTTTAATTCTGGTACTTCTTTTTTTATTTTTTTATATTTATTTACATTTTTTATAACCTTTTCATTTTTATAAAAAGCTATATTTTGATTTTTTTCCCTAGCCTTTAAAACAAATGATTTGCCGTTAGGTAAATCATTTGTTTTTTTAGTTCTTAATGCTTTTATTAAAGATATATCTGATTGGTTATCTAAGTATACATAAGGATATTTAAACGAATTTAAGTGGTTTAACGACTCAGATAATTCATTAATAGTAGATTCAGCTAAATCGCGCAGTTCAATATTTAAGTATTCACTTAATAACTCTAAAGCACCTTGTTGTGATATTTCAAATCGCTTCATTAGGTAAATAACAATAACCAGTAATGGTGAATTACTAATATCGTTATCCAAATTTAAATCATCTAAGTATTTATCGCAGATAAATATATGTGCGTCTGTAGTTCTTGCCATAAATAAAAACAGCCATTGCATTAGCTAATATTGGCCATTTTATACTTTATTCCCTGTTAGTCACTATTAAAATCAATAAATCTACCTCTCTGTATGTGTAAAAAGCAACAGTTTCACGCTCACTTCTTTTCACCCAGTAAATTCAATTACCACAGCTAATTTTAGCTACCAAACGTGTTGGTACGTTGGACTATGAAACGGCTAAAACATTAAAGCCAAAACATTTACTAATACATACTTATCAATAGCTTATATGTAAATCACATGTCTATAATTCGCCATGTCAACAGCACCTAAACAACATTAAGTAGGTATATTTAAATGAAGAAAGAGAAGATAGATAAAATCAATCAAGCCGTTTTAAAGGCAATGTCATTGCTTGAAAAAGGTGATGAGCGAGTGGCTTATTACGGCGAAGCTGATAAACGAAAATTAGTTGTTCCTAATCAGACTAATATCGCTTTTGTTGTCTCAATGTATAAAAACAATCAGCACTATTATGAAACTGTCGGTTACTTCCCTGACATGACAAATAGTGAATTTGACCAAGTTGCTGATGACTTTATTGCAAGCGTGTCAAACCGCCGACATAAAAAATTATCAACAATGAAAGTTAAAGATTTTATTGATAATGAAGTTATACCATTTTCAAAAGCTAACCATAAAGATAGTGATGGTTTTTTACAGCGCCTAACCCCCTTTGCTAAAAAGTTTGGACATTTACGTGTTAGTGATATTAGCCGAGGTGACATACAAAAGTACCTTAACAGTACTTCTATAAACCGCTCTACATCGACATTAAATAAGTACTTATCAGCAGTATCTAAGTTGTTTTCATTAGCTGTTGGGCTTGAAGTTATCGATAAAAACCCATGCCGTAATATTAAATATTTACCTGAATCACCTAGTCGAAAGCGACTTTTATCTGATGAAGAAGCATTAGCATTTTTAGATGAAGCGTTGAATGACGAAAACCCTGTTCATGGCTTATGTCTAGCGCTTAGTGCTACGACTGGCCTTAGACAAGGTAATGTTCGCTCAATTGAATTGTGTTGGCTAAATGCTGATTACACTGTTCTTAGCTTACCTGACAGTAAATCAGGTAGGCCCATTGAGCATCAGCTTAGTCCTGCTTCCACTGACATTATCAAATTAGCTTTAGCTAACAGCGATGAAACATACCTCTTTCCCAATCGTGTGTCCGGTAAGTTTATGAGTAAACCCAGTAAGTGCATTGCTCGCATTCGTAAAAAAGTACAACAACGCACTGGTATAACTGAGCATTTTTACGCACATGATCTAAGAAAGAAACTGGCAACTCAAATGTTAAAGATAACTAACAATATCAATACGGTACGACTGGCGATGTCACATGCTGATATTAGAACCACGCAAATTTATACGTTAGGCGGTAACGATGATCTGCGCGATGCCAACACTAAAACCAGCGAAGCATTACTTGGTGGCAACACCATTTTATCATTAATTAAAAAACCTAAAGAGGGTTAATCATGACTAAAAAAGCTTACAACATCGCCGAATTTGCGGCTATGTATTCACTTAACGAACAAACAGTACGTGTCAATGTGACTAGGCGCCCTGAGATCTTGCCTGAGCCAATGCGTGTTGGTCGTAGTGTGTTGTTCTCAGCTAAAGCAATAGAAGCATGGGAGGTGGCAATGCAGCAATAAACAGTACGTTGCTCTATGGCATTTACCACGATGGTAAATGCCTTAAATAAATTTTTAACGTAGCGCGTTGCTACACAACTTTAAATAAATGGAAAAACAGAATGGCTAATACAAGTAACCCAATCATTAAAACTGCCAATGGCATTGTGCGCTTAAATGCAATCGTTGGTTTAATTACATCAGATAGTAAAGTGCATGGTTTTGACAGCAAGGGTCACATGCGCCTGTATCTTGATGACGTAACTTCAACTGAAGAAAAAGAGCGTGTTCGCGCATTGGTTATGAAAAAAATCGGTTTTAATCGTGTTCTCAAAACACCATGTGGTAATGGTTTATCGGTTGATATTATTGATGATATCTATATCAATCCAAATTCACAGAATCTTATTATTTCTTCAATTGCAGATGGTCGCGCCTTGTTGATTTTAAAAGCTGATAAGTATTCAGATATGGAATTACTGGTAGATGAAGTGCAAAACGCTTTTATGGCATTAAACGAAGGTAAAGCTGCTGCTGTAGATTGGGTTGCTCACACTGTTTAATTATTACGTTAACTAACTATGAGGATGTCCCGTTTATCGGGGCATTATTGTTTATGGATATAGCAAATACAGATAAACCACGTTCAGTTGCGTGTATCGATGAAGACTTGATGATGCAACCAAACACAGGCAGACGAGATATAGAGGGTGACGATGACGGGTTGATAGCTTTTGATACGCCTATTAGTGAAGATAATCCTATAATTAAGTCAAAGCCTCGGTTGACTAAGAAGCAATATAAAAAAGCGCAACAACTAGCACTTAAAGCTTTGATGAAAGCCAAAAAGGTATCTACTGTTTTAAAGCCAATTATTTCAATAGACACTGAATATACACAAAAAGGTAATGAAAATGTCGTTTTATCTTACCAGTACGTTGTTAGCTTTAAAGGTAAACGCTGTGAAGGCATCTTTTTCCCAAAATCGGGAGCTAAAAAGCATCGTTTATCATTTGAGCAATTCTTAGTACAAGTAATAGAGGCATCGTTAAAGGCTGAGGTGTTATCAAGCTGGGCAGAAGCTGAAAGTATAATTTTAGTTGCCCACTATCTACGCGCTGATTTATTTACATTCAGTAATAGCTTTAAAGATATTAAAACTATGGTTAGCTCTGTAAGAAAAACAGTTGCTAGCTTAAAAGATGGCTATGCTGTCGATTTAGCTAAAGAGTATAAAAAGCGTATTGATGACACACAGTACAAATTAAATGATAAAAATAATAATGCACACCCGGTACTTGTTACATTTTATGATTCGATGTTGTTTGCACCCGCTGGTTATCAAAGTTTAGCTAAAATTGGTAAGTTGGTTAATTGCCATAAATTAGAAATACCGCAGCCTTATTCAATTGAACGTATGGATGAGTACTTAGAAAACGACCGTGAAGGTTTTATTCAATATGCTATTCGAGATGCAATGATTGCTTGTCTATTTTTAGAGTGTGTTATTCAAGAAGAATGTGTTGATAATGGCAGCGACCACCTCAGTTTTACCATCGGTTCATTAGCCATAAAAGCATTTAAGCGAACACAACTAGACGTATTCAAAAGAAAATATAATATTCGAGGTGATGTTAAATTAAATAACCCTGAATTTAAACAGTACTTTAATCAATTATTTGGCAAAGAAAGAATTACTACTGAACGATGGATAAAAAAATCAGGTAGCGGTGAGTATCAAGCAATTACAAGTACGCATGATATTTTAACTGAGCCAGCACATATATTTCATCAGTTAGCTATTGAGTGTTATCACGGTGGTCGTAATGAGTGTTATATCACTGGACCAACAGCTATTGATACTTGGTATGACTATGATGCGCCTAGCTGCTATACAACGATAATTAACGGCATTAAACCGATTGATTATGACGCTATAACTTTTTCTCGTGAACTTAATGACTTCACTGATATTACTGGTTATGGGTTGTTGCGTATTCGATTTAAATTCCCAGCAGATACCATGTACCCATCATTACCTGTTAGAGCAGATCCTTATGGATTAATTTACCCATTAGAAGGTACCTGTTTTTGTACACATCTTGAGTTAATGGTTGCTTTATCGCAAAATGCTAAAATTGATATACGCCAAGGTATGATTATTCCGTGGGCTAGTGATGAACGAATATTTACTCCGTTTATGAAGCAAGTACGTGCTAAGCGATTACATTACAAATCAGCAGAACATGCTAATGATTTTTTAGAGAAATATTGGAAGGAAAAAGGCAACAGTGCCTACGGTCGCCTTGCTATGGGATTACGAGAAAAGCGTGTTTTTGATATTCAGTCAGGTAATATGAAACAGTTACAGCAAGGCGAAGTTACTAATGCTTTTTTCGCTGCCTTTGTCTCTGGTGCAGCTCGCGCATTACTTAGTTCAATGTTAATTGGCGTTCCAAGTGATAAACAAGTTATTGCATTAACCACTGACGGTTTCACAACTAATGCACACTTAGAAGAAATCGCTTTAAACTCACCTATATGTAATATATTTCGTGAATGGTTTCACATGATAAATCCCACAGGTGGTGAAGTTTTAGAGTTAAAGCATAAAATGGCACAAGTACTTGCTTTCAAAACTCGCGGCTACTCTACAACCGTTCGAGCAGATGACGATGATGGTAATTACATTTGTGCTAGGGCAGGAACACAGTTACCTGATGGCATGACTGATAAGGTAAAATCTACAGCATGGATGAACGATAAATATCTTAATCGCACTGCAACAGGTGATGACAGTACTTTTAAAACACATTGCTTAACTGCAAGTAAAAAACAGATGACCAAAGAAGTTGATATGGTATCTGAGTATGGCGAGCAACGCCTTAGCTTAGAGCCAGATTACAAACGTGATTTGATCCCTAATGGTATGGTTGCTGTTGACCATCGTAGTCATCTTCAATGCCTTAGCAAGCCACATAAAACTGTTGAAGCTATGATACAAAAGCGACAACGTTTTGATGCTTGGCGTAGTGGCCATTGTTTAAAAACAGAAGATGACTGGGATGATTGGATGGATTACTACAAGCTATCAACATTTTTAAATGATGGTGAAATGCGTATTAATGCGGGCGAAACTTCGGCAGGCGTATTTAAGCGTATGTTTTTACGTGTGTGGGTACAAGAAGCCTGTGGTTTGGAAAAAGATATGAAGCAAGCAGAGCTTGCACAGTGGTTAAGTGCTCTTGATGATGGTATTTATTTTACTAAACCAAGTGCGGTTAGCTCAGCTAAAAAATCTGATATCAAGTATGGACTTTTTCCAGCGACACCATTAATCGCCTCTTTACTCAAGCAATTAGTTAAGCGCTATCCTACGTTTGAATATGAATGTTTATTTCATCATAGCGAGGTTGCTGAGTTACTCGAATTAATGACCGACAAATAAAAAAAACAGGTAATAAAGGCTACAAATGTAGCCTTTATTTTTATACCTAGTCAGAGATAGTTTAGTATTTAGATAAACTAATAAAGCCTTTATTTAAACGGGGTAATTGAAATAGTAAATAAGACCGTAGGGGTATAAGTTAGTATTAGTTTCTACTTTACAGTTTTAATCATCAAAGATAAAACCGACAATACCTCCAACGACTGCACCAATTGCTATGCCTTGTGGACCAAATCTAGCACCGATAAAAGCGCCAGTAGTTGCACCCTTAATTGCGCTATTAGATATGACATCATCGTTTGAAATTTTATTGCTCATTTATTTGTTTTTCCTTAGATGTTTGTAGTTCATACCGACAGCCGTATATTTAATTCGCCTGTCAGTTAAGTGTATTTGAGGTAAGTCAGTCATTACAACTTGAATTTAATGGCGTAATGACCACTCAGTTTTAATGGACTATTTACTTTCGGTTATCCCTGTCCATAAAAGGGTTAGTAGAAAGTAACTTCTACTTCAAATACCTTCATTTCAACATAAGAAATAAAATTGGCTAAAAATAATTCTTTCAACTCTTCACCACTTGTTTTATCTAACCATCCGCCATAGACGGTATAAACTTGCCCAGCAATAAAGCAAACATCAATGTCAACGACTAGCTCAGGATAAGGTAATCCTTGCAGACTAAAATCTGTTATATAGACAAATTGATAATTAACTTCACCATCAACTATGTGCTTAACTAGCCTCAGCTCAACTGGATGAAAACCAGATTGCGTGTTGAGATAATCAATATCACGAAAGTTTAAAATAACGCCCCCTACGTTAGAATCTGGTAGTGAAACGTCAGCTAATTCATCACTTAATAACTGGTAAAGCTTTTCGGGCACAGTAAAGCACTGGCTCTTGTTAAAAGTCAGTTTCATAATGAAAACCTTTAGTTGTGTTGTTGGAAGTATTACTGCTAGTAGTAAACGTATGAACGGCTATTTTAAGGACGATGTGGGAAGTGGTTTTAACTTGGTAAGTCTGTCACGTTGGTTGACTAATAGCGGATTAACCAAGTGCAAGAATTGACTCTTTTCAGATTTAAGTATTAAGCTCATTTCATCACAACGAAGTACTGCCGATAAAAAGCTGACATTATTTGCAGAACCTCCCTTAATGACTGCTTTGAATATTGAAGACTTAAACGGTTTATCCAATGTTTGTTGTTCTAGTAACTCAAATAGTACTTCTAGGCTAACCCAGGCTTTAGAGAACAATCCGCCATTTGAATTGCTCGTCATTCGTAGATATCGACATTTATCATCGGTGTTCAACGCCAATTCAAAACCAATCAACCCTTTTGATTTAGCTGATAAAGTTTTAGCTTGCCCAACCAATACCGTTTTGTACTGACTGTCCGGGTCAATATCAGCTTCATCCTCGTTTGCAATATTATCTTCAACAGGTAAATCGGTGATAACTTCATCATTTAATTTTTCATCAACTTTAGTAGATTTATCATTGCTAGCCTTATTGCTATCTTCGGTGTTCTTAACTTTTACAGTCATGGTGTTTTCCTTGTTTTAATGATTATTGTGTTAATTGTTTTAATAGGTACTGCGCATCACAACGAATTGAACGTGGCGCATCAGCATTACAGATAATGCGGATTAATTGCTTTCTACTCATGAGACTCACCATTATTGATAGTTAATTCTTTTGGCTTGATCAGGTATAAGCCCGTACCCACATCGTTGGTAATCGTTAATGACAGTTGGTAGCCATCAACTAAATTCTCAACAAACTCAGGGTTAAGCTCAGCTTGTTCGATAAAGTGGCGTGTAACATCATCAAAGATATTTATTGCGGCAGGTAAATTATCTTGGCGGTTAAAGCAGATAACAACACTGGGATATTCACTCCAAAATTCGCGTGCATCGTTAATATTGTTAAAAGGCTCTACCAACAAATCAACCGCACATTGGGCTGTTAACTGCTCTAATGCTAGTTGGTCAGCGATGGGTAAATAGTTAATCACTTGCATATTATTTCCTTCTAGAAATGACAAAGCCCATCCATTTAAACCGAGTCAGGTTTAAATGGATGGGCTTTATATGGTTATTGTTAAATAGACTTAGCCAAACAGGTTTGACAGTGTTTCACTGGTTTGACGCATAGATTCAGTGTTTACCTTGGCGTAGCGCTGAGTGGAAATAATAGACTTATGTGCTAATTGTTCTTGTACTAACCTAAGAGACACATTATTTGAAACGAGGTTCGAAGCAACACTATGGCGTAATGAGTGCTGGCAGATACCGTCACTATTTACTTGTGCACGCTTTAATAACTTAAAAAAGGTCTTCCTTGTTGAACGTAATGGCTGACCTTCAACCCTCCCGGCAAACAGATAAGGGTTATCAGGCTTTAAAGGGATATTAGCTAGGTAGCTCAATAGCAAATCACTAATAAATACAGTACGGGGCTTTAAATTTTTGGTTACAGGGATTTCGATAATTCGTCTTTTAATATCTACATCTTTTACTTTTATATTTGAAACTTCACCGCAACGTAAACCTGTTAAAGCTAAGGTAGCGATAAAAGCAGCAATGGTTTTATTGGAATATTCACGACAGGCTTTGAGCAAACGTTTAATTTCAAAAGTGGTTAAAAAGTGCGAACGAGCGTTGTTTAATCGAAACAACTTAACGGGTTTGCATACGTCCTTTTCAATGACGCCAAGTGAAATCCCCATTTTATTCAAGGCTTTGAGTATCAATAGTACCTGATTCGCAGTGGCCGGAGCATATAAATTTCCGTACTTATTAATGGTATCCGTCATTTTTAAATGTAATTGTTGTACATCAATAGTACGTAATTCTTGGAGCATAGTTTCTGAAAACCGAGGAGCTATATGTGTGTCATAGCGGTAAACATCATCACGCCAACTTTTTTTACGTTTTTTGATATTCGGTAAATAATGTTGCTGAAAGAACTCATCAACAGTTAATCGGGTTGGACAGTTACGATCAACTTTAGGATTAATACCCTCATTTAATGTCATGCGATATTTTTGTGCTATTTTTCTCGCATCGGCAACATTAATACCAGCCAAGCCAAAGCGCCCCAAACTCATACTTTGCTTACGCTGATTAAAGGTGTACCGGAAAAGAAAGCGTTTATTTCCCGTTTTACCAACTAAACATTTTAAACCGATTGTCTGCGTATCAGTCACTTCCAATTCAGATGAGGGAGATTCGCGAGGAGGCGTTTTCAAGGCTTTTATTGATTTATCAGTGAACTTAAATTTTTTGAGCATCATTAATTCCTTAGTTATTTATCTAAAGATTTAATATATGTTTATTTACTTGTCTATTACGGAGGAATTCATATTGCCAGTGGTACCCCAATAGTACTATTGGGGAGCTAAAAAAGTACTTTTATAGTTCCATTTTTCCAAACAATTAATTAGTTCTAATTATGAACGTTACGTTAATTAACTTTGAGGAATAAACGATGGACAATTTAGCAATTAAGATTTTATTTTTAAGTTATAAAGGAGGTGTTGGTAAATCGTCATTGGCAATCAATTTAGCAGCTGAAATTGATGCTGATTATGTGACCAATGATTTAATCACTACTAGCACTAAAGCAATTCAGATAGAGTCGAACAAACGGAGAATTCCAAAAGGACTACTTTCACTTGAACGTGTAGTTTTCGATTTTGGTGCTATGTCAACTCAGCTTGATCCTAAAGCAGTACAAGCAACAGAAGCTGCAGATGTGATTGTTATACCAACACTCACTGATATTAGAAGCCTAACAGCAACGATTAAAACGGTTAATTTAGTCGCACCTATGAACAAGCCCATCGCTATTATTATTAATAACTTCACTAAGGAAAAAAAATTCGATGAAGCCGAAGCTTTCTTAACTGGAAGGCTAGGAGAGGTTCCTATTTTTGCTATTAGAGCGACAACCTTGTTCGACCGGGTGGCAAGTGATGGGGAGGAGTGGTTTAAATGCATCCATAACGATAATGGGGAGTGGCAATTAAATAAGTCAAGAATTGCTCATGAAAAAGTTTATAACGCAATTCTTGAGTTGGGATTGAAATAATGAAATTACAAACATTGGATGGGATAGACAAGACCATGGGAGGCAGACCGACAATTCAGTTTTCGAAACGTCGCCATAGCTTTTATCTAAATCCTAAGGAGTCAGAATTATTAAAAGAATACTCGCGTAAGCATGATATTACCGTGAGTGAATTGGTCAGAAAAATGATCAAGCAGATTGTAGAGGTCAAACCGTAAAACAAAAAAGAGATAGCCTGTGGAGGCTATTTCTTCTTTTTATTCTTGATCGGTCACTATGGTCACTGATCAGTTATTAGCGATATTACCTCAACTTTTTTTTTGTCCATTTGAGTAATTTATTAAGTCTTATCTTGCGAGTCTTTCAAACTTAAGAGAATCTCCATCTAGGGGGGACACCTTAAAGATATATTCACCAACTTTTATTGTTTTTTGACTTGAAGGATATTCTGAGCGATTAATAATACCATCCCTACTATTAGAGAATTCAAATCTATAATTATAATTACTTTCCCCTAAGTATCGAATATAGTTCCGGCCCCCCTTAGTTGAAGTCTGATTGTATGCTACAATTTTAAAATCACCTTCAGAAGTAACACCAACACCTTCTAAAAAAGAAGTACCGTTCTTCATTAGTGATTTTGGAAATAACTTGTTGTTAACTATATCGTATGCAATGAGTCGGTTATATTTTTGATTAACCTCAAAAACTTCATATTCTTTTCCTTCTATTTTTGCTGCACCTACTCTTTTAGCCTCGCCATTGGCACTGTATATAGAACCCATTCCAAGAGTATGAAATGTAAGTTCAGTACCATTACCTATGAATTTAAAGGAAGGCTTATTAGTAATAGCTTTAACTTGATAATCTAGAACATATCCTCCAGGTCTAATTACTATTGATTCACTAAATTTTAGTTCACTACCTTGATTAGTCACCTCATAAGTTCCCTTATATTTATCTGTATTGTGGCCAACACTTTCATAGGTACTCATACAGCCTGTTAAACATACTGTAGCTAAAGCGATTACATGTTTTATTATCATTATTATTTTCCTCATTTGTGTTAATTTAAACAAATCTTTGATGCGAACTCAATTTCACCTAAATTATCAATAGGAGACAAATAATAGTTGGTCAAATTAAGAGAAAAAGGAGAAAAAACCAACTGCTTTTATATGTTTTTTTCTTTTAAAAAACTTAGGTTTTTAAATTTAGCTTTAACTTCATCGATATGATTTCTATAGGTTCTTTACTATATAAGACCCGAGTATATAACATTCAGACCTTTAATCGACATTAATTCAAATTTATTACTGAGAAGTCAAAGTCACCTGATAGTAATAATGTATTAGAAAAGATATGGCAAAAAAAAAAAAGTTGAGGCTAGCTTCCGCTGTGCACCATGTATTCACCCCATACAATCGTAATTAATCTTAAAAACCAGAAAAAGTACCAGAACTAGACAGTAAAAGTCACAAAGTAAGAACGTTAATAAATATTTAGCTATGTTGGTGAAATAAGCTAGTTCTTTACTCTGTTTGTAACTGCTTAGACTCTGTTAGATACATTTGTGCAATTAATATGGAACGGGGCAAGTTATAAAAGCGAAAGTCTATCGGTTATGAATGAGGTTTATAGTTAAAATTAATTAAGCTACAGGCTATGGTTTTACTAGGTTTGTTGGCTTTTTATAAAGACGTAAAATAGAGATAAAAGAGAGGTTTTTAAGGTCGTGGATATCGGAATCACAATCCGGGGCTCTACCAACTGAGCTATAGCCACCACTGAGTTTACTTGAAGCGCCTAGTGGTAAGGCGCGCAGATTATATTGCATTTATGCGTAGATTGACAAGAAAAATCTTCGCTTTTAATTGTATTTATACGCTGTTGTTTCGTTTAACAGCAATTACCCAACCAATACGCCACGTCATTATTAGAAATGATCTGTTAACTTAATATCGGTTTGCCTGCCCATTGTTATGCTCAAGATCCTCTGGGTGAGACTCCCCCTCTACAGGTTGCTTTAATTACGCTAAATCAACCTAGTTAAAAACTAGAACATTTATTGTTCTTGAACAACTTTCAACCAAAGTTATAATTTTATCCTTGGCTTTATTCTGAGTTTTTGTTATTGCTAAACCAACGAATTAACGTTTAGGGATTACTGATGGTATTAGCACAAACGGATACAATAACAGCTGTTAATAAACAACAAATTAAAGGGGCGTCTAATGCCGCACTTGCCTCAATTTTAAACCTCACTTTTTTGCCCGGTATTGCCTTTATTTGGTTAGTGCTAGCTATTAATAAAATGCCGCCCAACGGCATAAGTTATTATCACGCAAAGTTAGGCATCAAACTGAATCTTATTGCTTTTGTGGCACTAGGTATTGTTTCATTATTGATGATAATATTAGGAGGGTTTAATTCGGCTTGGACTTGGGTTTATGTTATTACTTACTTCACCTTTGTACACACCACCTTTATTATCTTAGCCGTTTGGGCGCTAACGCGTGCTTGGTCAGGATTAAAATTAAAGTAGCTAGAAGTAACTAATGACTTACTCAGCTAAAATAAAATCACAACAAGCATAATGATTAAAGGGAATGGTTGTTCCCTTGTCAAAATGAATAACGTAGCATAACCTATTTTGAGACTAGCCCTGACGGCTGAGTAAATCATATTTTGCGTTACATTTTTTTGAAAATTAAATATTATAAGAGAAGCACGCTATTCTCATTATCTTGTAATATCTGGCTTAGCCTAAACACTTCTAACATGAAAAACATGTTCAACTTTCGATAGTTTGTCGAGTAACGCCACTGTCGGCTCTTGCTCCATATCTAGAATAGTATAGGCAATTTCATCGCGACTTTTATTTACTATATCAAGCACATTAATATTCAGATCTGCCAATAAATTTAATACGGTACCTAGCACTTTAGGTATATTGTCATTAGCAAATGTTACGCGGTATCCCGTGGTGCGTTCCATAGAAACGGCCGGAAAATTAACAGAATTAACAATGTTGCCATTATCTAAAAAGTCGATTAACTGATAGGCACCCATTTCAGCACAATTTTCTTCTGCTTCCACCGTGCTTGCCCCTAAATGTGGAAATAAAACCACTTTGTCATGGGCAATTAATGCCTTACTTGGAAAGTCAGCAATGTAGCGGGTTAATTTTCCTGAATCTAAAGCGGCAATTACCGCGGCTTCTTCAACTAATTCTCCTCGAGCTAAATTAATCAGTTTAGCTCCGTCTTTAATCGCAGAAAATGCCTCGTCGTTCATCAAGCCGCGCGTTGCTTCAAACATAGGTACATGCAAAGTAACATAATCAGAACGGGCTAATAATGAATTTAAATTGGCTGCTCGTGTCACATCAGAAGATAACTGCCATGCAGCTTCAACACTAAGTTTTGGATCATAACCAATAACTTTCATCCCTAAGCTTAAAGCAAGGTTAGCAATTTTAGCCCCTATAGCTCCTAAACCAACAACGCCTAAGGTTTTTCCTTTAAGTTCAGAGCCGCCATATTGTTTCTTACCCGCCTCTACTTTTTTATGTAATTGGGCTGTATCGGTTTCTGAGGCTAAAGAGTCAACGTAATTCATGCTTTGGGTAATACCGCGAGAGCTTAGTAATAAACTGGCTAGCACTAACTCTTTTACTGCATTGGCATTTGCGCCTGGCGTATTAAAAACAACAATACCTTTTGGCGTATAATCGTTGACAGGAATATTATTAACCCCCGCGCCGGCTCGCGCAATAGCAAGGACCGAATCGGGGAGTACTTCATTATGCAGCTTATGACTGCGTAATAAAATAGCGTCTGGCGTTTCACAAACAGTATCAACGAGATAACTGTCTGCTGGAAATTTATTTAGCCCTTTAGCTGCAATATTATTGTAAGTTCTGATTTTTTTCATATAAGACTCTTTAATAGTTATTGTTATGGTCGTTATTCGCTAAAAACACATCGAATGAAGAACTTGCCTGAAAAATATTATGCGGTGACTTGTTGATACGCCCAAGTTAGCCAAGGAAGTAAAGCAGTTAAATCTGAGCTTTCAACCGTTGCACCACACCAAATACGTAAACCCGCTGGGGCATCGCGATAAGCGCCTATATCATAAGCAACGCCTTCATCATCGAGTAATTTGACAATGGCTTTTACTTGAGTTGCATCGGCTTTTAATTCAAAACATACGCTAGTATTTGAACAAGTTTCAGCGGTTTTCGCTAAGAAGCTTATCCAGTCGTTTTCGGCGACAAATTCAGCTAATACTTGTAAATTTTCTTCGCTCTTTGCTATGGCTGCAGATAAACCACCAATTTCATCAACCCAGTTAAGGGCATCAAGGTAATCTTCAACACACAACATAGACGGTGTATTAATAGTGGCTCCTTTGAAAATACCATCAATTAACTTACCCTTTTTGGTTAAACCAAATACTTTAGGAATTGGCCAAGGTGGCGTATAAGACTCTAATCGTTCTATCGCTCTTGGGCTTAAAATTAACATCCCGTGGGCACCTTCGCCGCCGAGTACTTTCTGCCAACTAAAAGTAGCAACATCAATTTTATCCCAGTCAAGCTCCATAGCAAATACTGCGCTGGTCGCATCACAAATGGTTAAACCCGTGCGCTTATCGCTGATCCAATCTACATTTTCAACTTTAACGCCTGAAGTTGTGCCATTCCAAGTGAAGATAATATCGTGTTCAGCATCGGCCTGTGAAAAATCAGGTAGCTCTCCATATCCCCCAGTAAATGTTCTGGCATTGTCTAATTTTAATTGTTTAGCAACGTCTGATCCCCAACCTGAGCCAAAAGACTCCCATGCAAATACATCAACAGGACGTTGACCTAAAAGTGACCACATCGCCATTTCCATGGCACCAGTATCAGAGCCCGGCACAATACCGACTTTATATCCTGCGGGTAGATTTAATAATCGTGAAGTTTCAGTAATCGCTTTTTGTAAGCGCGCTTTACCAATAGTACTGCGATGAGAACGCCCTAAGCTGTCGGTATTCAGTGCAGCGAGATTATAACCTGGACGTTTTGTACATGGGCCTGAGGAAAAGTTAGGGTTGGCCGGTTTAGTATTGGGTTTCATTAATGTTCCTTGATTATTCGGTCATTGTAATTACTCTGCATTATCTGACTTTTTATCGGTAAATAAATAGAGCAAAAGTAAATTAGATTAAATTGGATAAATACTGCCTTAATTTGCATAAATATTCAACAGTACTGGTAGAGAATTAAACAAGTTCAAAATTGAGAACATACCTTTATTGATTTACTGAGATTGCGAGTAAAGTTATAAAGAGATTCGGTAGGCTAAAAAAGATGCTCAATAATTAAAATATATTATTCCCATCACATTTAGATACCTGATATGATCTTTTCATTAACAGCATATAGCTTTATGTTACCTTAACATCCACCAATTATTAGGAAGAATAATGTCAGTTAAAGTCTGTGATACCGCGCTAGAAGCGATATCTGCCATTGAAGATAATGAGTTTATTTGGACTCATTCAATGGCAGCTACCCCAAGAATTCTTACCGATGCATTAGCAGTACATGCTAAAACGCGACAGAATTTAACTTTATTACAGCTTCATACAGAAAGAGCTGATGCGTTAGCATCACCAGAATTATTCGGTCATTTACGTCATCGTTGTTATTTTAGCAGCACATCAACACGACCTCTTATGGCGATGGGTGAGGCAGATTATGTACCCATGTTTCTTTCAGAACTCCCCAAGTTATTTCGCTCAGGTGAACAGCCTATAGATACAGCAATCATTCAAGTATCACCACCGGATAAGCACGGAATATGTACCATGGGAATTTCTGTTGAAGCAACAAATTCCGCTTGCCTCGTAGCAAAAAAAATAATTGCACATATTAATCCGAATATGCCTAAAACTCACGGTGATGGTTTTATTTCTTACGATAGATTTCATAGTGTCTATTGGCAAGAAGATGAATTACCTTTGCATCCTCAAGGGAAACTTGATGAAGTCACTCAAGCCATCGGGAGAAATGTTGCCCAATTAATAAATGACGGTGATTGTCTACAAATGGGTATTGGTGCTATTCCTGATGCAGTATTAGCCTGCTTAACGGATAGAAAAGATTTGGGTGTGCATACAGAGATGTTTTCTGATGGTTTACTTGATTTAGTTGATGCTGGCGTGATCACTAATCGACTAAAAAAAACGCATCCCGGAAAAATAGTCACTGGTTTTGCCATCGGTACACAAAGGTTATACGACTTTGTTGACAATAATCCACAGGTGGTATTTTTAGATATAGAGTATGTTAACGATACCTCTATTATCCAGCGGAACGATAATGTCGCGGCAATTAATAGCGCATTACAAGTGGATTTATCTGGTCAAGTTTGCGCTGATTCAATCGGAACCTCGATTTATTCTGGCGTTGGTGGACAAATGGACTTTATTCGTGGCGCAAGTTTATCAAAAGGAGGAAAAGCAATAATAGCGTTACCTTCGACAGCTAGACAGGGTCAATTATCGCGTATTGTCACCACATTAGATGCCGGTGCTGGTGTTGTAACCACCAGAGCTCATGTTCAATATATAGTAACCGAATATGGTATTGCGAACTTACGCAATAAAAGCCTAAGGGAGCGTGCTAAAGCATTAATTGAAATTTCACACCCTGATTTTCGTGATGAATTAACCGAGAGTTGTCATAAAATCTGGGGGATTCACCTCTAATTTTTCACCTGATATTTAAGAGCTTCCAACACGCCTCTTGAAGCAAGCGGTCAAGATCTTTGATGACTTTAAACCTTTCTTTAAAGTCATCATTGCTTTCATCTTATGAGTATGAAAAAAAGTTAATTTTTTTACACATATTACGCAATCAATTTAGACTCATTTTCAACTATACTATGTGTAAAGTTGACGTTTACACACTTATTAAGCACAATGTATATATTAAATTTGCCGGCTCCACTTTGTTGGTCCTATTTTAAGAATTAACCAATACTGAAGAAGATATTCCAATAGGTTAACCGCTAATTTCATTATCCAAAAAATTTACATTTTATTTAATCACAGACGCCCTAAAAAAAAGAACAAAAAGAGGCTAAGCGTCACACAAAACATGGATTGTAAATAATGCACATAAATCACCCTGACGTTATTTTAATTTATCAAGATCTTGATACTGTAGAGCCTGCTATTGAAAAAATTAAGGATCTAAAACTAAAATTTAGAGCCTACCCGTTGAATCAAAAAACATTACATATTATTGTAAAACAGAAACCCAAAATATTACTGTTTTCATCAAATGATGTAAAAAAAACTATTCAGTATTATATAAATTATTTAGAGGAATACGAGCAAAAAATAGCCCCTCACTGTGCTATTTTACTCATTAATAACCGTGAGTCTTCTAGCGCCTATTTAGCGTGTGAAAATGGCCTGTTTGATAATTACATCATCATTAATCCATTTAACGAGCCACACCGACTAAAATTGGTTTTACTGAAAGAGTTGAAACTAATAGATGATCACCAAAGCCATAAATTAGAAAAACTTCTATCTGACAGTGAAGATGAATTCACATCATGTATAGAGCATGGTGTTGCACTCAAAAATGCCTTTATGCATGAAGTAAATAAATGTGAATCTAGTTTGCTATCAACCGTGAATAAAGTGATAGATGACGTCGAAGTTAAAACCGTACTAGAAAACCTCATTTCTATCAGTCTTGAGGAAATGAATGGCAATATATCAAAAACTACCCAAAGCATCATAGATCAGCTAATCACTCTGAAAAAGAACAATCAATTAATAAAACAAAATATTGAAGTGATTCGTGTGCCAAAGAAGAAAACAGCCTTAGGGTTTAATACCAAATTACTCACTGCTGATGATGAGGAAAAAAACCCAACATTAAGCTATAAAATATTAATTGCCGAGCCATCAGATATATTCTCTCGCGTTATTGATGCAATGTTTGCAGAAACCGTCTTCAAATATTTACTAGTTCATGACGGAGAAAGCGCTTTAACACAAATTACGGCTTTTGATCCTGATGTGATATTAATCGCATACGATTTACCTAAGCTTAATGGTATTGAGGTGACAAAAGCGCTTCGTAAAAAGGGCAATAAAACGCCGATAGTCGCTTACACTCACCTTAGTGATAAAGACAAGATAAAAGAATGGCTCCCTTTAGGAGTATGTGATCATATAATTAAGCCATCTAAAAAAAGTATTATTTTAAAAAGTATTACCAACGCCTTAAAAACCCCTATTGAGACACTTAATCCTAATAAAGAGACAAACGAAGAATGTATTCAATGGCTACCTGAGTACTCTGTTGGCAACAAAGAAATGGACGAGCAACATAAAGTACTCTTTAATATGATAAATGAATTTTTTCATCAAGACACCAAACCAACAGTGATTGCAACTTTTCAACATTTATCTTCTTATATTGATTTGCACTTTGAAGCAGAAGAAAATTTATTAAGGCAAATTAACTATCCGAAAACAGCAGAGCACATAAAGAAACACGATGAGTTAAGGGGAAAATTTCATTTACTACAGCAAAGCCTTGAAAATTACAAAGTGGATTCACATCACAAAATATCGACATTTCTTTATAACTGGTTGTCTTCACATATATTAAAATCTGACATGGATTATAAGGCCTACGCGTTATCGATAGGTGAAACAAGTTTTAGCCAAGATAAAAATTGAACGCTAAATATTGATATATACCTCAAACCTAATGCAAAGCTTGTCTTTAGGTCTGGGGTTAACCTATTATTGATATATAACTCTTATAGCTCTTTCTTTAACTCAGGTCACTTTTTATGTCGCTAGAAGCAATTACCAGCCAACTTTCCTCTAAAGGGGTTACCTCAAAAAATAAAATCCCACCGGTAGAAGATTGGGATCCTGAGTACTGTGGTGAAATGGACCTTCAAATTAAATCTAACGGTGATTGGTTCTATACGGGGACTATTTTCAAACGAACCAATTTAGTTAAATTACTCGCTTCGGTACTAAAAATGGAAGGTGATGATTACTATTTAGTGACGCCTGTTGAGAAAATAAAAATTACCGTTGAAGATGCGCCTTTTGTGCTAACCGAATGGCATTGGCAAGATAATTCACAAACGATCATGTGTGTTAAAAATAATGTTGGCGATGAGTTTATTTTGGATGCGCAGCACCCGTTATCAACTAACGAGGCAGGTGAATTATACGTGATAGTTCGTCGAAACCTATTAGCTAAAATACATCGTAATGTTTATTATCAATGGATTGATTTAGCTAAAGAGGTACCAACAAAAAACGGCACTGAATTGGTATTTAGCAGTGCCGGATGTGAATTTAGTTTAGGAAATATTTAAGTCAAAATCATCTATCATTTGGCCTAACTCTTTCCGCTCGCTCTGAGCCTTTCGGCTTGCCCTGAGC
>TARA_R110001583_G_scaffold195021_1_pt1 | contig 23124 bp, 16 predicted proteins | sample TARA_R110001583 | Tara Oceans TARA_R110001583 (sample SAMEA4398432) | marine metagenome | biome: Polar Biome; feature: [MES] marine water layer (ENVO:01000295) within the mesopelagic zone...; material: water (ENVO:00002006), including particulate matter (ENVO:01000060) such... | reverse complement strand
CGAGCGTTCCCCAACCAGAACCGAGATCAATTAAAGGACCATTTGCAGGCCTATCTATTGAAGCAAGCATGGCTTGACAAGCCTTGCCTGAGCTCATCATTGGGGAGATGCCGGTTTGCAGCGTGCTCCAAACAATGGATAAGACAGTCAGAAGGACGAAAACAAGAAGTATTAGTTCAAGAATAGGCATGTTAACGAGGTTCTAGGATCTTTTGAAATATCATTGTGTTATTTACTCCTAACGTCGCATTTCAGCGGGATTTTGCGGCGCGGAGCAGAACGAGTTTTCCGCATGAAAATTCCTTGTTAGAAGTTATCACTTGGAAAAATATTCTGCACATTTGATACACCGAACGGCAGTTGGATCGATTTCCAAACGACGGACATTGATGTCTTCGTCACAGTCTACACAGATTCCATATATCTGTTTCTCCAATCGACTTAGCGCCTGATCCACACTGATTAATCGACGTTCGCGACGGCGCGAAGATTCAAGTGCCATTTGCTGCATCTGCATGGCATCGCCCCTCGAAACGCGACCAACAGCGGCCTGATCTAGGACCACTGGTTTGATGTCATTTGCAGTGGTGGCCATAGCCCCAATGAGCTCATTCTTAAGGGCTATCAACTGCTTGTGAAACAGAATTATTTTCTCTGGATGCATGCTCATACGTATTTCCTCTAACTGTAGATTTCTCTTTTAGCGTTTGGTAGACACTAAGCCTAGCGTCTCGCTGGGAGGGAGGGGTCCATACATTGTCGCATCCAGCGACCATAGTGGTCTCGTCTGCTTTGTAGATACCCCTGCTTTGGCATCACGTTTAGTGTGGTTACCGCTATCAGGAGCTCCGAGGCTCCAACAGCAATCCCTAAGGCCACGGCTAAGCGACAGCAAAGTGTCGGCAAGCGCCCTGGGGCATCAGACACTAGGGGGCAAAATACGGCCCTGAGCCGTCACTTGGCGTCTTCGAACTCTGCGATCGGCTCTGCTCATGAGGGCCGCTGAAGCGGACGCTGACTTTACTGTTCTGAGCGCCTGTTTATGGCAAGAGCTGCGACGTTACTGGCAGTCACACCCATAGGGATAAGCTCGGTTTCAAGGTTCACCAAAAACTGCTACGGAAAAGAGAATCGATCAGTGTACATTACTCGCGGGAACTGTGAGCTTCCTTAGCGCTGAGGTAGTCCGCTAGCTCCAGGAAACGATGGCGCCAGCGAAAAGATGTGGTCAGATGAACGTGGCACCGCGCCGCTGCTTTTCTCAGTGCTTCAGAGCTAAGCATGGAGTCTGCGTATTCCATCCACAGTTCGCGTTTCCGTAGTCGAGCCAGCGGCGTACCGGTCAAGGCCGTAAAGGTTTTGTGGCAAGCTCGGCAGCGATAGCGCTGCAGCTCTTTGAGGGTGCCCCAGCGATGAATTTGATCATGGTTGCACGTAGGGCATCGAAGATCGGACTGTAGCTGCTGCTCCAGCTGCTCGATGATTGCAGGTATTGCGTCTGGATGCTGCAATCGTTCCAGGAGCAGATGTCGTTGACTGGGGCTGAGCGAGTCGGTGGCTAGAGTCAGCTGGTTAAAATCGACCTGTTTCATAAGTAACCTCCGATAATTTCTTGGGTTTCCTATAGCTTAGTTCAGGATCAACGCCTAAACAGAACATAGGAAAACAAGAAAGGAAAAAAGATCTTGTCCATCGTCAGCACAGCCCATACCGGACGCTTTGTCAGTGACCGTTTATGGCAAGAGCTGCGACAAACCGGACGTTCGCTGCCTGATGCTCTGGGTGGCTCCTGTCGGCCACTAGGCCGCCACTTAAAAAGAACTTGTCTAACGTCAGTAGTTGGCCCCAATGTATGGACTCTCAACCGATGGGCCGGACAGGCAAAAGGTAATACCTGTTGGCTCACAAGGGGTGCCTTTTAATGAAGTCACTGCCGAGCCTGCCCGACTAGAAAGCAAAGGAGATACAAGCCTCTCCTATGGGTAACGAGTCCGCTGGCCATACCGCCATCGCGAGCTAGAAGGTAGGGCACGCTTGCTTGACTCAATCACTCATAATTCACAGCAAGCGTGTATTGAGGGTCATCATGGCGCGCCCAGTAACTTTGTTGTAATTCCCGTGTCACCGCACCCGTTGCGCCTTGACCAATTGTTTGCCCATCTATACTCGAAACGGCCATGATGCCCCCTGCGGTACTGGTAACAAAGATCTCATCAGCACTACGCGCTTTATCAGCAGCCAGCTCGCCCTCTACGACTTCATAGCCCTGTTCGAGCGCCAGTTCGATGGCGGTTCGGCGGGTAATGCCTTCGAGCATGCCTCGTGCTGGCGTGGTCAGGGTGCGACCATGGACAGCAAAGATATTAAACCCCGGCCCCTCGACCAGGTTTCCACGCGCATCAACAACCGCCGCCGTTTCGGCGCCTCGATCATAAGCTTCAAATTGCCCCATAACGAGATCCAGCCAATGGTAGTTCTTGACGGTTGGGTCGATAGACTCTGGAGATATTCGCTGCCGGCTACTCACGACCAGATTTAACCCAGGCTTCTCGGGAGGTGATATCCAGACAAACGGCACCACAAAAGCAAAAAACTGGTTGGTGCAGGTGCGCGGGTCACGCGACCCCGGCGCCGGTAAGCCGCGTGTACAGATGATCTCTACATAAGCATCACGAATGCCACTGGCCCGTACACAATCCATCAGAATTGCCCGCAACCCCTCACGACTATGTGGGATGGCCATACGTAGCTTGCCCATCCCCGCAAAGAAACGATCGAGGTGGCTTTCGAGCAGGAAAAACTTACCTTTCCAAACATGCGCAACATCATACGTGGCATCCGAATGCAGGAATCCCCAATCGAGGATGGAAATTTTCGCCTCTGAAATAGGAACCAACCGGCCATCAACAAAAGCGGCGCCTTTTGAAAAATCAGTCGAATCAACGTTCATCAGTGTGCCCTGGATTTATTGGTATTTTAGCCGGGCGTTGATCCGATACCCGGGTTGCAGAGGGCGCATAGTAGCCGCTATAAGCCTTGGTCATCAATCAATTGGAATCGCCTATTCTAAGCGACAGTGGAATGGCTTGTGTCGCCCGAAAGCCACGAAACTCATCAGTAACCTATAGATGAAAAATGTTCTTTAAATCACATGGTGGCACTGATGGTCGTTTGCTGCCCCCATTGCAGACACTTAATCAGTGACCGAAAACGACAAGAGCTGCGACTAACCGGCCCTCAGCCTGGAGGAATAGTCGGTAGCAGAGCCGCTCGATATGAGTCTCTCAGCATGAATAAAATTCAATCTGAAGATAGGTGTTTGGGTTATTTACATCTCAATAGTAGATGGTTGCTGCTAGTTCATCCGACTCCCGTAGATGCACCCAGACCGGAAGTTTTAGAGGGGCTAGAACATTCCGATGCATCTCGGTTCTTTTTCTTTATTGCGGACATCATGAGCACTAAAAAGGTACGACATTAAAGGCGCCGGAAGGAAGGTTCGCCTGTTCGGCGATGGCCGCCAGAGCGAGCGTGCCCAGAGGCGTTTGACGGGGTGGTTTGGCAACAACCGCGCTGCCCGCGATCAACGCTGGCACGGCCTGGGCGATGATCGAACTCAGGGGGGACTGAGGACATCCGTCAATCATCAAAACCGACTTCGTGCTAGCTCGGTCGGGGCTGTTAGCAAGGACACTTCTCTGCTGAATATCCGATAGCACGGCTGTGATCTCTCCCCGAGCTTTATCCCAGCTACATCCAAGTTCAGATGACTGGATCAAGGCCAGGGCGTTCTGGCAGTTGCCGATCAGTTCCAGCCAGGCAGACAGGGCCAATTTGCGTTGTTCGGGCAACAACACCTGCCATCCCCCTTGAACCTGTTCTAATGCTTGGCGTTGTTCGTGTTCATCGAATATCGCCACCCGGGCCAATCCAGCATGGGTGTGGGGGTCACGAACGTTCACCTGAGTCTGGGAATTGATCCATAAGCCGCTGATATAGGCTTGGGATTTTAGTAACCGCTCGATAGGAATTTGCGAGTGAATTTTAATTTCTTGATTTTCTAACATAGGGACTCCATTGGGGTTTTTGTTGGAGAGCTGCAGCTGCTAGGAATCAATGCTTGGATACGCAGGTCGCGTATCTGTTGCTGCTCCTGCATCAGCCGTCGGTTAACGAGCGCTAGTTCTAGGTTGCCAAAAACGTTCCTCCGGTCGGAGACGGTATCTTCGATGCGAGGTCCGAATTCGGGTTACCAATGCTAGCGGCTATTCGTGGCTAGTCTCATCATGGTCAGAACACCTAACACTGAGCAGGTTGTTAATTAATGCGAGGGACGACGGTTGGTTTTCTTATTGATAGTAACCATCGCTGAACGCCTAGCTATGGGGGCCGGGAAGCAGCCCCTACCGTGTGAGTCCCCACTCGGTATGGGGCGTGACTCCCCGCAGCTGTGGCTAGGCGTTAGGCCAGTTCTAGCAGTACGGTAATGGCCACCGTAAAGATGGCGCAGTCGACACTTTGACTGCTCTGCATATCGGTCAATACTGACTGCCAACGATTTATGAAGCCACTGTGCTTTTCCAGCCACGCATCGATGGCCGCCTTCGGAGGGTGATCCGGGTTGGTGCCTCGCAGGGCACTGATAGTCAGCGCCCGTTGCTGGGCATCGAGATCGTCACGGTAGCTGTTACGGGCCAACGCCTGCCAATGACTAGTGGCCTGATAAGTCTGTATCTGACGGTCCAGCCAAGGCAGGTTGAGGTGTTCGCCGAGCTTAAAATAGAGTGGCGACACTTCACCCACCTCACGTTTTAGCTCCGCCGCTACTTCGATAATATCTAGCAACCAGTAGAGCCCTTCGCTGGCCGCGGTGTAGGCCGATAGTTGCTCAGGCACGCCTAGCTCGGTGTAGCGCTGGAATTTAGCCTGCCAAAGATCCTGCGACGGGATGCTTTGTCGCAACCGACTCAGAGTGGAAACAGTTTGTTCGATGCCTTGCTGGTATGCGTTGATGCAGGCACGGATATCCAGGTTATTACGGCGTCTGCGCAATAACCACCAGCTAGCCCGGGTTTGTAGCTGGATCAGTTCTTTCATCATCGCGCGCTGGATCTCAGCGGGCACCTGATAATCGAGCGACTCGATGGCGCTCCAGCGGGCGTCGATGCCGTAAACTTCGCGTGCTATCAGGTAAGCCGCAGCGATCTGAGCGTGATCAGCACCTGTGGCTAGGCGCAGATGGTGCACATAGGTGATGCCCATCCGGTTAACCAGGTCGTTGGCGATCTGGGTCGCGGTAATTTCTCGGCGTAAACGGTGATTACGCACCGCATCCGGGAAGATTTCGAGCAACTTCGCCGGGAAGGCGCTGTTCATCTCGCGAGCCAGATAGGGATCGTCGGTGATCCAGGAGTTGATCAGCGTCTGTTTCAGTTCGATCTTGGTGTAGCCGATCAGCACAGACAACTCGGGGCGGGTCAGACCGTCGCCGCGCTCACGCCGCTCGAGTAGTTGCTGACGGCTCGGCAGGAACTCGAGCTCGCGGTTGAGCTTGCCGCTGGCTTCCATGCTATCGATCAGGTGGATGTATTCATCGATCGACTTGCGTGCATGGCTCTCCGCGATACTCAGGGCCTGAACCTGACGATAGTTGTTCTTCAATACCAGCTGGGAAACCTGGCCGGTCATCTGACGCAGCAATTGATTGCGCTGTACCAGCGTGATAGTGCCTTGCGTCACTTGCTCGTTCAGTAGGATCTTAATATTGACCTCGTGGTCGGAGCAGTCAACGCCACCGGCATTATCGATAAAGTCGGTATTAGAGGCGCCGCCCTGTAGGCCGAATTCGATCCTGCCTAACTGGGTGAAACCTAGGTTGCCACCCTCACCGAGCACTTTGCAACGCAGCTCGTTGCCGTTGACGCGTAGGTTGTCGTTGGTCTTGTCACCGACATCGCTGTGGGTCTCATTGGAGGCTTTGACGTAGGTGCCGATACCGCCATTCCAGAGCATATCAACAGGCGCTTTGAGCAGAGCATTGATCAATGCATCGGGGGCCAGTCGGTCTGCATCGATGGCGAAGCGGCGCTTCATCTCGGCGGTCAGGCTGATCGATTTGGCTCGACGCGAAAAGATGCCGCCGCCCTGGGAGATTAGTTCGTTGGCGTAGTCGCTCCAGTTGGAGCGTGGCAGTTCAAACAATCGTTTGCGCTCGGCAAAGCTGGCTGCACAATCTGGGTTAGGATCGATAAAGATATGTTGATGGTTGAAGGCAGCCACCAACTGAATCGATTCGGATAGCAGCATGCCGTTGCCAAACACGTCGCCCGCCATATCGCCGATGCCAACAACTGTGAAAGCGTGCGTCTGGGTATTCAGGTCACGCTCGCGGAAGTGGCGTTTGACCGATTCCCAAGCGCCTCTGGCGGTGATGCCCATCTTCTTATGGTCGTAGCCTTCACTGCCGCCCGAGGCGAACGCGTCGCCAAGCCAGAAACCGTACTCCTCGGCGATCGCGTTGGCGATATCGGAGAAGGTAGCGGTGCCTTTGTCGGCCGCGACCACTAAATAGGGGTCATCAGAATCGTGAACGACTACGCCACGGGGCGGGGTGATTGTGCCATCGACAAGGTTGTCGGTGATATCGAGCAGGCCACGGATATAGATCTGGTAGCAAGCGATCCCTTCTGCCTGGACCTGCTCGCGATCACCATTGACGGGTAACTGCTTGGCGATAAAGCAACCTTTGGCACCCATCGGTACGATCACCGAATTTTTAACTTGTTGAGCCTTAACCAGCCCTAACACTTCGGTGCGATAGTCCTCCATTCGGTCAGACCAACGCAGACCGCCGCGCGCCACTTTACCGGCTCTTAAATGGACCCCCTCGACTCGCGGTGAGTAGATGAATACCTCGTATTTTAGTCGGGGTAGGGGCAGGTCACTGATCGCCTCAGGGTCGAGCTTGAAGGCGAAGTAGGCTTTTAGGTTGCCGCTACTGTCCTGCTGGTAGAAGTTGGTGCGCAGGGTGGCGTTTATCAGTTCCCGGTAACGATTGAGAATTTTATCTTCGTCGAGACTTTCGACCGCCTCAAGCGCCTCGCGAATTTCCGCCTCCAGTGCACGAGTAGAAGTGACGTCTTGCTGATCCGCAGGGTCGAATCTGATTTGAAACATCGCCACTAGCATGCGGGTGATGGCTATGTGTTTGGTCAGTGATTCGGCGATAAACGGCTGACTAAAACCAAACCTGCTCTGGCGAAAATAGCGCGCGTAGGCGCGCAGCATGGCCACTTCGCGCCAGCCCAGTCCTGCCTTCATGACCAGTTTGTTAAAGGGATCGTTTTCCGCTTGATTGTGCCAAGTGCTGATAAACGCTTGCTGAAACAACTGGTGTAATCCGTCCGCATCCAGCGCTAACGAAGAGGGGTTCTGCAGATAATCGTAGTCTTGATCGTGAAACGCCAGGGTGTAGTCATGGATCCAGAAACTTTGCCCATCGGCTCGATTGATCGCGTAGGGGTGCTCACCAACTATCTTCATCCCCAGGTTTTCCAAAATAGGGACGACGTCGGACAGCACCAGTGAGTCTTGGGTGGTGTAGAGCTTGAAATGTAATCGTCCTGGAGTTTGATCGGTAGAGTCCGAGAAACCACAGCTAATAGCATCCTGACCACTGAGTTGATCCAATAGATCAATGTCTTGCTGCGCGGTGGCGGTCGAGAAATGGTCACGGTAGGTGCTTGGAAACGCGCCGCGGTAGGCCCGAGCGCCATCGCCTAGCGACTGTTCCCATGGTGGTGTTTTAACTTGACTAGCTTGTTGGCGTTCGATAAAGCGCCAACAGCTAAGTAAATTTTCATATATGTCTTCTAGATTTGTATCACCTAGTGACTCGGTTAGTCTGTCGGCCTGGTAGTCACGAGCAAAGGCGACTAGTAAATCGACCTGATGGGCAGGTTGGCGTTGCCGAATTAGTTCGGCGAGTTGATCCAATACCTGTTTTGTTTTTAGTTGACGGGGATCGAACATGATAAGGCTCCGGGTTCTGGCGACCTGATTTTATAATTGAGAGCATAAAAGTTGGCAGTAAAACGCTAGTGCCAGAAACGCATTCAAAGACGGCCGACAGGGTACCGGCCGTAGTGCTTGGGTTAGCCGATCACAGTAGCGCAGCGAAGGTTTTATCCAGCTGCTGCATGCTCTCTTCGATCAACGCATCGGTGATGGTCAGTGCCGGTAAGAAGCGGATCACATTGCCACGAATGCCACACGACAACAGGATAAGACCGTTGCGTGCTGCTTCTGTGACGATCGCCTTGGTCAGCACGGCGTCTGGGCGGTTTACGTCGCCCTCATTAACCAGTTCCATCGCGATCATGGCACCCAGATTGCGGACGTTACCGATCTTGTGCGGGTACTTATTTTGCAGCGTCTTGAGGCTCTCAACAATACGGGCACCGACTTCGGTCGCGCGTTGGCATAGCTGCTCCTCTTCAATCACATCCAGTACCGCCAACGCCGCGACGCAACCTAATGGCGAACCGCCGTAAGTGCCGCCCAGTCCACCGGGCAGCGGTGCGTCCATGATCTCGGCCTTGCCGACCACAGCTGCAATCGGGAAACCACCGGCGATCCCTTTGGCCATGGTCAGCAGGTCCGGTTCGATGCCGGCGTACTCGCAGGCGAACATCTTGCCGGTACGGCCGAAACCGGTCTGGATTTCATCGGCGATTAGGACGATACCGTGCTGATCGCACAGTGCACGCAGTGCCTGCATAAACTCGGCGGGAGCCTGATAGAAACCGCCTTCACCCTGAACTGGCTCGATGATGATCGCCGCTACTCGGCCTGGTTCGATGTCGCAAGTGAACAGGTTGTTCAGCGCCGTCAGTGACTGCTCGACCGAGACACCGTGGTAGGCGTTTGGGAACGGGGCATGGTAGATCTCGCCAGGGAACGGGCCGAAGCCAGATTTGTAAGGTGCCACTTTGCCGGTCAACCCCATGGTCATGTTGGTGCGGCCGTGGAAACCGCCGTTGAAGGCGATTACGCCAGAACGGCCGGTATGGGCCCGGGCGATCTTGACACAGTTCTCAACGGCTTCGGCACCGGTCGTGACGAAGATAGTCTTTTTCGGCGTATCGCCAGGCGCGACCGCGTTCAACTTCTCGGCCAGTTCAACGGCTGAAACGTAAGGGGTCACCATGACGCAGGTATGGCTGAACTTTTCCAGCTGCGCCTGTACTGCTGCCCGCACCTTGGGGTGGTTGTGGCCGGTATTGACCACGGCGATGCCGCTACCCAGGTCAATATAGCGGTTGCCTTCGATATCCCACAGCTCAGCGTTGCTGGCCTTTTCAATATAAGCGTGGGTCAGGGTGCCTTGACCACGGGCAAAAGCGGCTTCTTTACGTTGTTTCAATGATGCGTTGTTCATAGGGGGTTCCTCGAATTCGTTTTTTTTGTTTTGAAAGTGAACCAGCCGGTTTTAACCTGCTGTTAGTTGATGCCGCCCATGCATAGATACTTAATCTCGACGAAGTCTTCGATGCCGTACTTGGAACCCTCGCGGCCAATACCGGACTCTTTGATGCCGCCAAACGGTGCGACCTCAGTCGAAATGATGCCTTCGTTGATACCGACCATGCCGTACTCCAGCTGCTCGCCGACACGCCAGACCCGACCGATATCACGGGCGTAGAAGTACGCAGCGAGGCCGAATGGGGTGTCGTTGGCGATGCGTACGGCTTCAACTTCATCATTGAACCGGAACACAGTGGCGACCGGACCGAAGATCTCTTCGTTGGCGATCTCCATCTCTGGAGTAACATCGGTCAGGATGGTGGGGGCGTAGAAGTTTTCGCTCAGATCATCGGTTTCACCCTGAAAAACCAGCTGTGCACCTTCCTTGACTGCGTTGGAGACAAGCCGTTTAACCTTATTCACCGCCTTGGCGTTGATCAGCGGGCCGGTGGTGATTCCTTCGCCGAAGCCGTCGCCGAGTTGCAGCGCTTTGACGGCGGTATTGAGTTTGGCTACGAAAGTATCGTGGACCGCATTCTGAACCAGAATGCGGTTGGTGCAGACACAGGTCTGACCGGCGTTGCGGAACTTTGAGGCCATGACACCGGCCACTGCCGCATCCAGATTTGCATCATCAAAGACGATAAAGGGCGCATTGCCGCCCAGCTCCAACGACACCTTCTTAACGGTATCGGCGCACTGACGCATCAGCAGCTTACCAACCGGGGTCGAACCGGTGAACGACAGCTTGCGAACCCGGCTGTCATCGCACAGGGTCTTGCCGACGGTCGGAGAATCCATCGTGGTGATGACATTGAACACGCCCGCCGGAATACCTGCTTGAACGCTCAACTCGGCCAGCGCCAGCGCCGATAACGGAGTATCTTCGCCAGGTTTGACCACAACGGTACAGCCTGCAGCCAGTGCCGGTGCCACCTTGCGGGTGATCATGGCAATCGGAAAGTTCCACGGGGTTATTGCGGCAACGACACCGATCGGTTGCTTGATGGTGATGATCCGTTTATCGGGACCGTGGGCCGGAATCACGTCGCCGTAGACCCGCTTGGCTTCTTCGGCGAACCATTCGATAAAAGAAGCGCCATAAGCGACTTCGCCTTTGGCCTCAGCCAGTGGTTTTCCCTGTTCGGTGGTCAGGATACGGGCAAGATCGTCCTGATTAGCCAGGATCAGGTCATACCAGGCGCGCAGGCGGTTAGCGCGTTCCTTGGCGGTCAGAGCGCTCCAGGCAGGAAGCGCCTGGTGGGCAGCATCGATCGCAGCGAGTGTCTCGGTCGCACCCATGTTGGGGACCTCGGCGATCAGCTCGAGGTTGCTGGGGTTGGTTACCCCAAAACGCTTTCCGCTAGCCGCGTCACTCCACTCGCCGTTGATAAAAGCTTGCTGCTTGAGTAAGGCGCTGTTGTTGAGAGTTAGAGTCATAGGGTGCCTACCGTTTTGGGGGTTTAAATAAAGTGTTGTTGTACTGTTGCGATAATCTCTTGGGTTGTGCCAGTCATATATAACGAGTCAGGGGGCAGCTTCGTAGCTCCTAATAGCGGATTGATCCAGAAAATGGGTCGTCCCGAGGCGGCCAACCTTAGTCCAGCTGTAGATATGTAAATGGCACGAATGCAAACAATCGCTGCATTCGTCCATTTACTTTCATCTTCGATTTGTATTTAGACGACCAAGAACAATAGGGTCGCAATAGCTGCTGCGATAAGCGTATAGGGGAGCTGAGTCAGTGCATGGTTCATAGGGGTAATGCCACAGGCCTTGGCAGACAGTACGGTTGAGTCGCCGTAAAAACACGCGTGTGAGCCAAATGCAGATGCTGAGATCATTGCACCAACGACTACTGGGATGTTCGCGTCCAGAGTCATAGCCAGGGGCATGATAATCGGCATACCGACTACGAAGATGCCCCAGAAAGATGCAGTGGCAAATGCCAAACCGGCCATGGTGATAAATACGGCAGCAGGGAGGTAATCTGCTGTCATAAAGCTAGAGGCCGCTTCAATCACGTACTGGGTGGTCCCTAGCGAATCATTGACTTCAGCCAGCATGAACCCGCAGAACAGTGTACCCAGCGGGGCAATCATTCCGACAAACCCTTTGAGTACGGCATCGAACATGTCGAGCAACGGTAACAAACGTTGTATAAGGTAGAACCCCAGTGTAATAAAAATTGCAGCCATAGCACCGGACATAATGTCTAGGCCGAAGTACCAGGTGAAGAAAATCAACGCACCGATGGGGATGAAGAAATTCCACATATGGCTTTCTGTGGCAACGCTTTCTGGCTCAAGATTGGCGCTGGCATCTTCTTTGGCGAGGACCACTCCCGTCTGCTCGGCGCGCTCCTCGGCTTCGCGCATCTTACCCAGTAGAGGGATGTTTTTGTTGATGGCTAAAATTACAACAACCAGACAGACCCATGCATAGAACATGTAAGGAATAGACTGGATGAATAAATCCATGCCTTGACCTTCAGCCGCAACATTGTTCTCCTCTAGCAGACCGGAGAAAAATACTGCCCATGTTGAGAAGGGCAAAAGGATACAGACAGGTGCTGCGGTTGAGTCGACAACATAAGCCAGGAATTCACGTGAAGTCTTGACCTTGTCGGTGGCCTTACGCATGGATGAGCCGATGGTTAATGCATTGAGGTAATCATCGATAAAAATTAATAACCCTAACCCCATTGTAGAAAACAGGGTTCCTTTTTTTGTGCTGACTTTCTTGGAGATCCAGCTACCGAAAGCTTCTGCACCACCAGCCACGGTAATCAGCGAGATCATACTCCCCATTAAACCGCAGGCGATAAAGATCCAGGCTACTGTTTCATTCATGAAAACCGAAAGAAAATTGCTTCCCAATGCCGGGATGAAACCATCTAATGACTTGGTCATCAGCAGGCCAATGAGAACACCTACGAACAACGATTCAATGGTTCGTTTGGTATACAGCGCCATGATGACGACGATAATGGTGGGGAACAGGCTTAGTATGCCGAACTCGCCACCGACGGCACCTATGTTGAGGTAACTAAATAGGGCGACGGCGGCAACAGCGATGCAAAACACCAATATAGGCATTTTTAACGTTGGTTTTATGTCGTGGAGTATTAAGGTTTCTGTTCGTTCGTTTAACATTATTATCACCTTCTCTTATTATTTTCATTCTAGCCAAGGGCTGCTGATTTTTAAGTAGGACTAACTCTCCGAGTGGGTAGTTGCTGGGTCATGCAGTGGATATTTCCACCGCCAAGTAGGATCTCTTTTGCGGCTATACCGATGATTCGCCTGCTCGGAAATTGTTGCTCTAGAATCGTCTTTACATCATCGTCGTAGGTAGGATCAAGCTGAGGAAAGACGACAACACTATTTCCTATGTAAAAGTTGATATAGGAACCGGCCATGCGCATACCAGCAGGTCGACCGTGACTTTCCTCGGTTAGATCAATGCCGCCAGCTTCATGCTCATTGATGTAGATAGGGTTGGGTTGTGGCAGCTTGATCACGTCAAGAGTTCGGCCTTTGGCATCGAGCGTATTCTCCAATACCTTTAGTGCTTGGCGGGATATTTCATATTGCGGGTCTTGAGGATCGTCGCACCAATGCAGAGTCACGACACCTGGGCGTAGATAACAGCAAATATTATCGACATGACCGTTGGTTTCATCATTAAAGGTGCCTAGGGGTAGCCAGATGATTTTCTCGACCGCTAATAGGTCCTTGAGATATTGTTCGATCTGCTCACGATTTAAATCAGGGTTACGGTTTGGATTCAGCAAGCATTCTTCGGTGGTGATCAGGGTTCCTTCACCGTCAACATGAATGGATCCGCCTTCCATTACCAATGGAGCTGCTATGCGAGGGGTATCGCTCAACGCGCAAATTTTACGGGCGACGCGATTATCTTTGTCCCAAGGAAAATATAGACCGCCGTTCAAACCACCCCAAGCATTGAATACCCAGTCGATGCCGGCTCGATTTCCCTGATCATCAATGACAAAGGTAGGCCCCACATCACGCATCCAGGCATCATTGGAGCTGATCTCGACGACATGAACCTCAGGGGGCAACATAGCTCTCGCGTTTTCGTATTGTTCATCGCTAACGCCGACGTAAAGAGGTTCGCTGCTGACGATGGCCTTTGCTATTTTGACGAAGGCTTGCTGCGCAGGCTTAGCCCCGAAACGCCAGACATCACTACGCTGTGGCCATAACATCCAACAAGCATCATGAGGCTCGAACTCACCTGGCATGCGGTATCCTGTAACAGTTGGGCTCAGAGATTTTTGCATTTATATATCACCTTGTTCTCAGATCGATATAGGCAGATTAGCCATTAATTAATGGATGCACCTGGGGCTATATTATGAAAGTGCGGAGGTAACTGTTGAATGCGATGAGTCACGTGTTTGATAGGGTTTAGCTGCTATGAGTTTCATACACATTGCCTTTTTATAATTATTGGAAGGAGTGATTATGATTTCTATCCTAGAATAATTGACTGTCAAGAACCTATATCCCAAAAGTGGTAGCCCTTAAAAAAGAGCCTGGATAATTGAGTTTGGGCTACGTTTACCGGGAGCAGTTTCTCTGTTTAATGATTGGAGGTGCAGTGTCATCATACTTTTAAAGTCTAAAAAACAAGGGGTAACTAACGCTCTACGCTGCTTTCTTGTATGCGTAGAAAACGTTTTTACTGCAAGCTGTTTTGCAGCCGTATTGCTCTTTAAGACTGCGATTGCTGCAGAACCTCTAACAACCATTCAGGTTGTTGCTGACCCCTATTGCCCGTATAACTGCGCGGTGGATGCCCCGCAAATTGGGTATGTTGTTGAGCTAATAAGATTGATTTACGAACCTACGGGCTACGTGGTTGCGTATCAGACCATCCCCTGGTCTCGGGCATTGCAAGCGGTAGAGCGGGGAACCTTTAGCGCAGCTATTGGAGCCAGTCGTGGTACGGGGAGTACGTTGGTATTACCCAAGCACTCTGTAGGCGTAATCAGGACTGGTTTTATCAAACGCAAAGGGGATCAATGGAGGTATATGGATCATAGCTCGCTCGTAGATGTCACCTTGGGAGTCGTTGCTAATTATGACTATGGACCCAAGATGAATGCTTACTTGAAAGATAATTCTGATAACACCAAGGTGCTACGGTTGCGAGGGGAGGATGCCGTCAAACGTAACCTTCTACTGCTTGAACGAGGTCGTATCGATACATTTTTGGAAGATTTCAATGTTGGCCTCTACATGGCTCGTAAGTTGGGAATCCAGCAGCATCTGTCCATGGATGACTTTTACGGTGATGCTTTACCTATCTACCTAGGCTTCTCGCCGGCAAGACCCGACGCTCAACATTTGGCGGATCTGTACGATGCCGGCATCCGTAAACTGCGCAATAACGGTCAACTGGACGTGCTGTTGAGTCGATATGGCCTGGCCGATTGGCAGTAGCCAGTAGCGGTAGGCCTGCTACCCCCTTTGATATATAGCTGTCCTGTCATCGCAATCCATACAATGGTTTGAGATAAACAAACTCAGCCTTCACTGTGGAGCACGCCGATGAAAAACTATAACGAATGGAGCCAGATGGCCGCTGCGTTATCACTCAAAACTCAGGCTTATATCGATGGTGGTTACCGTCCTGCTGCCGATGGCGCTACGCTGGATACCATCAACCCGGCGACCGAACAGGTCATCGCCGCAGTGGCTAGTTGTGGTGATATCGATGTTGAGTTGGCCGTATCAGCAGCTCGGCGTAGCTTTACCAGTGGATGCTGGTCACAACGAACGCCTGCCGATCGCAAGCGGGTGCTGCTTTGTTTTGCCGACCTGGTTGAGCATCACAGTGAGGAACTGGCGCTGCTGGATACGCTCGATATGGGCAAGCCCATTGCTGATAGTCTTGGCTTTGATCTGCCCTCAACCGTTGAGACCATTCGTTGGTCGGCAGAGTCGATAGATAAAGTCTACGGAGAAATAGCTCCAACCGGAGACGAGGCGCTCGCGTTGATCCAGCGCGAACCGATCGGTGTTGTTGCCGCCATTGTCCCCTGGAACTATCCATTGATGATGGCGTCCTGGAAGTTTGCACCGGCGTTGGCGGCGGGTAATAGTGTGATTCTTAAGCCATCAGAGAAATCACCGTTGAGTGCGTTGCGTTTGGCCGAACTGGCCACAGAAGCGGGAGTTCCGGATGGTGTCTTCAATGTGCTGCCCGGCTACGGTCATACCGTGGGTAAAGCGTTGGCACTGCACCTGGATGTGGATGTGCTCGCCTTTACCGGATCAACGGCCGTAGCCGGGCAATTAATGCAGTATGCCGGCCAGTCAAATTTGAAGCGGGTTTGGCTTGAAGCAGGCGGTAAATCTCCCTGTATCATCTTTGCTGATTGTAAGGATCTAGAGGCGGCTGCGGCGACTTCGGCATACGCTATCTTCTCAAATCAGGGTGAAGTCTGCATAGCGACCTCTCGGTTGTATGTTGAAGAGTCTATTCGTGAGCCCTTCATGAAACTGTTACTGCAGGAAGCGGCTAAATTTGTCCCGGGAGATCCGCTTGATCCTGCCACCAATATGGGACCTTTGGTCGATCGCCAGCAGTTAGATAGAGTTTGTGCGTATGTTGCTTCAGGAGCGGAGGAGGGGGCACGCCTGTTAGTAGGGGGGGAACCCACTTCGGTTCAGGGTAAAGGCTATTATCTATCGCCGACTATATTCGACCAGACCCATGAAACAATGAAAGTTGTTCGCGAGGAGATTTTCGGGCCTGTGTTGGCGGTTGATAGCTTTAGTTGTTGGCAAGAAGCAATCGATAAAGCCAATAACAGTGATTTTGGTTTGGGTGCTTCTGTCTGGACATCTAGTTTGAACAAGGCCCATCGAAGCAGTCGGGCACTTGAGGCAGGGATGGTCTGGGTTAATGGCTGGGCGGGTGGCAATTCAAGCACACCATTCGGAGGCGTTAAGCAGTCAGGTAATGGACGGGACAAGTCGCTGCATGCGCTGGATAAGTTCTCCGAGTTAAAGATGACATGGATCGCATTGGACGGGCTCGACTAACATTAAGTCGTCGTCTTAATTAGAAAACTGATAAGGCGCGACCGGGAGACCGGTAGCGCCGTTTATATATGAGAGGCTTGCACGGCCAAGTGATTGAGGAACTGCGAGAATAGCTGCGACTGGGTCGATATTTTTAATCGGGTATAGATATTTTTACGATGAACTTTGACGGTTCCAGGCGTGATACCCAGTGTCGAAGCGACCGATTTGCTAGAGTGACCCTGAAGAATTAAACCGATAATCTGCTGCTCCCGATCAGTTAACAGACCATCACCGAAGGTGTTAAATGCCATCTCAACCGGGCTGTTTTGGTTCAGTTTGTCGACATACTGGCTTGCCTGTAACCGCCAGAACTCTCTGCACAGGCTGCGGATCATCGGAAAAATGGAGTTAAGTACATTGCGTTCGCGGCGGGTCAGGGTTTCTAAACCCGACCAGCGACACAGAGAAATAATCAAGGTCACGTCGTTGGACAGGTCGATAAAAATTCCCACCTCATCTTCGACACTGGTTAATTTTCGATAATATTGTTGATAGTAGTCACTCTCCTGAAACGAATCTGGAGCCATTTCCACCAACCGATGGACGCCTGGAGTGATATCGTTCATCACCGCGGTGTAAAAGGGGTCGAGCACATAGACCCCTTTGATATAGGCATCGATCACATCTTTAGCGCGTTCGGGTGAATAGTTATCGTAGATTGAGATGGGAGCATGGCCTTTCTTGTAGGTCATGCAAATTACAGTCTGGAAGTTGACCACTTTAGCGAGGGTGTCACACAGCAGTTCCGTGAAATTATCCAGACGCAGCGAATCTGTTAGCAGGGCCAGGTCTTTATGCCAGTCGGCTACATCCTTGTGGTGAAGTCCGTCATATAGTCTCATAACATACCTAGCCTGTAGCGTTATCAGAGAGTTCTAGCTTCTGAGTTATTCAGCACTTAGCCATTTTTAGCATAGAATGTAGCAGGACATTGCATCCAGCTGCTAGATCTTCCTGCTTAGCATTTTCTGCTTCATTATGGCTGATGCCTTTTTCGCAGGGAACAAAGATCATGCTTGTTGGGGCGACTTTGGCTATATAGCCTGAGTCATGTCCGGCTCCACTGAACATCGGCATATACTCATAGCCTAATTCATCAACGGCCGCTTCAACGGTCGTTACGCAGTCTTTGGAAAAGCTGACGGCAGGCAGGTTCCATTCATCGCGGATCTCGGTGGTGAGCTCAAAGCGTGCCGCCTGTTGCTTGGCAATAGCTCGGAACTCACTATCCATTTTGTCCAATATAGCTTGGTCGGGATGGCGCAAGTCGACCGCTAATACCAGCGTTTCAGGAACGGTGTTACGTACGCCGGGAAGTGCTTTGATATCACCAAAGGTGACCCGTGCCCAAGGCGCGTGAGTTTCGGCTAATTGGTAAAGTTGATCGCAGATAGCGGTTAGGCCCATGAAGGGGTCGCGGCGTGTCTCCATCGGTGTCGGTCCTGCGTGCACCGGTTGGCCGTGGATGCTTAAGTCATACCAGCGCATACCCTGGATGCCAGATACTACGCCGATCTGTTTCTGCTCGGCTTCGAGTATCGGGCCCTGCTCGATATGGGCTTCGAAGGAGGCTTTGATGGCAGTGGGGCGATTGCTGTCACAGCCACTAAAACCTGTCAGTTGCAGCGCCTCCCCGACTGAAATACCTGCTTTGTCGGTGATTTTCAGGGTTTCATCCAGATCGAAGGTGTTACTGAATACACCGGATCCCATCATTGCCGGCGAAAAACGTGCGCCTTCTTCGTTGGTCCAGACAACCACATCCAGCGGGTGTTCGGTTTCAACCTGGTGGTCGTTTAGCGTTTCGATTACTTCCAACCCCGCCAGAACACCGTAAACACCGTCAAACTTACCCCCGGTGGGTTGAGTATCCAGATGGCTGCCGGTAATAACGGCAGGGAGGTCATTGTTGTGCCCAGGGCGGCGGGCAAAAATATTACCGATGGTATCCCAGCGAACGGTACAGCCGGCGGCTTCACACCATTGAATAAATAGTGCGCGGCCCTGTTGGTCAACTGAAGTCAGTGCCTGCCGATTGCACCCTCCTTTTTGGGATGCACCAATCTTGGCCATCTCCATTAATCGTTGCCAAAGCCGATCTTCGTCGACGCGAATGGTTTTTATTGTGTCCTGGCTCATTGGGCTACCTCGTCAAACAGCTATGTTGGATGGAAACGGATACTTTTCTCACATGAACTCATCAAGGGATATATGCCAAAAGGTATATCCCTTTAGGTAGATTTCGAAGCAGGTGGAAAGACTGATTAGATAGCCGTCACAACAAGAAAAGCTTGAATAACCAGACAATGATCGAGGTACTGCTATGACCACCACAAAAAACGCCGTATGGGAAATGGATAAAAACCACTTCATGCACCCCTATACCGACTACTCAACCTTTAAAGAGGAAGGCAGTCAGGTGATACAGCGGGCCGAAGGTGCCTATGTCGCAGATAGTGAAGGCAATGAATATCTCGATGGTATTGCTGGGCTGTGGTGTGTGAATATTGGGCACGGTCGCAAAGCCATGGCAGACACTATCGCCAAACAGGTGATGCAGATGCAGTACTACAATCCGTTCGGTCATTGCACCAACGAACCTGCGTCGAAGTTGGCCGCTAAACTAGCCGAGTTGGCACCGGGGAATCTGAATCATGTTTTTTATGGCTGCGGTGGATCGGTGGCCAACGATACTGCGGTACGGCTGATTCATCTCTACTTCAATATGAAAGGTCAGCACAGCAAGAAAAAGATCATCTCGCGGCTTGATGGATACCATGGTTCAACCTATCTGGCAGCGGGTCTGACTGGAATCATGGGCACCAAGCATAGCTTCGATTGCCCGGATGAGATGATCGAATATGTATCTGCTGCAAACATGTACCGTCGTCCGCGCGGTGCTGAAAATCTTAGCGAAGCAGCCTATTGCGATTTCCTCGCAGACGAGTTTGAGAACCGCATCCTTCAGTTGGGTCCGGAGAATGTTGCGGCGTTTATTGCCGAACCTATCATGGGCGCTGGCGGCGTGCTGGTTGCTCCTCAGGGTTATCACAAGCGCATTCATGAAGTCTGTAAACGCTATAACATGCTCTATATCGCCGACGAGGTAGTCACGGCTTTTGGCCGCCTGGGTGAGATGTTTGCCTCCGAGTCGATCTACGGCTGTACACCGGACATTATCTGCATCGCCAAAGGCTTGACCTCCGGTTACATCCCACTAGGCGCGACCCTGATCTCGGATGATATCTACGAGGTGATCAGTAAGCCCCAGTGTGACGGAGGTTTGCTGACCCATGGGTTTACCTACTCAGGCCATCCAGTAGCCTGTGCTGCCGCGCTGAAAAATATTGAAATCCTCGAGCAGGAAAAAATTTGCGACCATGTCAAAGAGGTCGGCCCTTACTTCTTTTCTCAAGCGCAGAAGCTGGCTGACCTACCGATAGTGGGTGATGTACGAGGGTCACACTTTATGATCGGCGTTGAGCTGGTTGCTGATAAAACCAGTAAGTGTTCGTTTGATGCCAGCGTTGGCATCACCAATCGGGTATTCAAACACTGCCAGGACCGCGGTGTGATTGTTCGCCCCGTGGGCAATGTAATTATTATTTCACCGCCGCTGGTTCTATCCAAAGAGCAGTGCGACACCATCATCGACGTGCTTGCCGAAAGCCTCAACGCGGTGATGGATGATCTTGACGCTTAACCAATTCTAATTCCTTCCAGCGGTTTGAGTACCGCTGGGGGTTTGTTCATCACATCTGCTGGGTGAGTACTTGGTCGTGTTAACGACCGAGTCAGCTTCGTTCGCCCAACTTTAGTGAAAAACTGCTTTACCCACTAAAAATAAGAAGGAAAAAACATGAAACGACTATTAATCTCAGCCGCAGTAGCCACTGTGATCAGTAGCCAGGTTTATGCTGCCGATGTATCAGGAACTGTTACCTTTGCTAACGATTACCGCTATCGGGGTAAATCTCAAACAGCGGGTGATACCGCTCTGCAAGGCAGCTTAGACCTGTCATTAGAGAACGGCATATTTGCAGGGATTTGGGGAAGTAATGTTGATTTCGGCGATGATGCTAACCTAGAGATCGATTGGTATGTTGGCTATGCTGGGAGCTTTACGGAAGAGCTGAGCTACGATGCCACACTCTACTATTACCAGTACCCCGGCTATCAAGCTGATGACATCGATTATGCAGAGGTTGCGTTTGGGTTGTATTACGGTGATTTCTCATTGGCCTATCAATATGCCGATGACGTGATTCAGCTATCAGAAGAAGGGCACTACCTTTCGCTTAACTATAGCAAGGCGATCACAGAGCAAATTAATATTGATATCCACGCCGGAAGAAGTTTTGGAGATTACTGGAAGCAGTTTGATATCGGTGAGTACTCTGATTTCTCCGTCGGAATCTCTGGCAGTGTTGCGGGAGTAGACCTGTCAGCGGCTTATCTATTTAACGATATCGATAGCGCAACTAAGGTAGACAGTGGTTTGTTCCGAAACGACAACACTGTATTGCTAACGGTGTCGCGCACCTTCTAAGTTCTGTTTAACTCAACCTCCTAACCGTTCCCCCCCCCTTCCGGTTAGGAGGTTTATCCAAATGTCAGTTCTCCTTCAGTGACCGATATAAAGCATGGATCGACCAGTCTTTCGTAGGCACTTGAATGTCTTTATCTTCATTTCGAAGAGCAACCAAATGTTTTTAAATTTGATCTAATAAGCGAGCGCTGTGTCGACCGGCAGACCTTAGTCTAAGAACTAATTCCATACTCGTAGCTCCGAGCTTGCCGAACAGGCTGATACATTAGTTCTCGGCAACGGAATCCGACCAAGCAGACATGATCTCTGTCATCCCCTGGTTTTTTCTTTTTACACGCGCAACAGCTGACGGACATGCAAAATTATAGGGGTAGACCGTCCTTGGAGCACGAGCCACCCTATATTCAGTGCTTAGAAGGTCGTGGACACTTTCAGGCAAAGAGTCGTCCACAATTACTGTATCGCCGCCGCTGACATCTATTCTTGGAGTATGAAAAGCCTCTTCTAGCGACATGCGATAGTCTGTTAAGAAAGAAGTGAGTTGCATCACGGCTGGAAAAATTTTCCGACCGCCAGCTGCACCTAAAGCAAACATATCCTCTCCAGTCTTAACGATCACAGGGCACATGTTACTCAAGCAGCGCTTTCCTGGTCCGATGGAGTTTGGACGACCCGGTTCAGGGTCAAACCACATAATCCCATTATTCATCAGGATACCTGCTGATGGGACCATGAGCCGTGATCCAAATACAGACAATAAGGTCTGTGTCACAGCAACCATGCTGCCATTAGAGTCAACGACCGAGAAATGTGTCGTGCAGGACTCTTTATTATCATCCTTGATATCTCCTACATTGCCCAATCTATACGAGTAAGCATGTTTAAGAGACCTTGCGTAAGCTGCGTATGTCTCAGGGCCTGGTTTGCTCTTGCTAATAGGAAGGTCTTCGAGATATTTCAAAGCCATGGACATCGCAGGCCCAGCGGTTAACTCTGGTGTCAGGAATACTTTGCTATCTTTGTATTCGACATCCAAGGTATTACTTAGGGTCGCGCGATACTCTTTCAGGTCTTCAACACTCAAAGATCCCCCTTCATTTTGTACATCTCTCGCCAGACTTTCAGCAATCGTACCCTCATAAAAAGAACGAGGGCCTGCATGAGCCAATTCTGTCAACATATCGGCCATCGTATCCATCGAACATCTTTCTTGCCGAAGTGCCGTCCATGCGGAACCTACAGGGAAGCCCTTAGAAGTCAGAAAGGTCTTCTTTGACTTGGGGAAGCGAGATAGCGCCTCTGCAGCGGGTGAGATCATTAACTGGGCATACCAGTCGACCAGTAGTCCATCTCTTGCTAACCCAATGGACGGTTTTAGAAGGTCAGCCCAGCACTTTGTCCCATATGTTTCATGGGCAAGACGCATACCCTCTACTTGGCCAGGCACGGCAACAGCACCGCCTCCAACGACATTTCGGTCATCAACGACTGAAGGCCACGGAAACAGATCCGAAGAAATACCAGAACCAGACAACGGGTAGGTTGCTGGGTCGAGGTGTTTGGGAGAACACATCCCGAAGTTGACGACTTTGGCCTGGCTTTCATGTGCCATTTTTAGGACCATATAACCACCACCGCCGGGACCGCTCATCCAAGGTTCAACAACCCCTAGTGCAAATGACGTTGCAATGGCCGCATCGATAGCATTTCCCCCACCTGAAAGGATCTTTGCTCCAGCTTCAGATGCGAGGCGATGCTGTGAAGAAACGACACCCTTGTCTGTTTCCACAACTGTTTTTCGAGTAACTTGAGCTTTACTGAAACTTGTCATCTACTTTCCTCGCAAAATAAATATGTGTCTAGGCGAGGGAAGGTGCGACCAACTCACTTCTTTCCGCTCAGTAAGCCTAAAATAGTTCCGTCAGT
>TARA_R110001583_G_scaffold26294_6_pt1 | contig 23188 bp, 23 predicted proteins | sample TARA_R110001583 | Tara Oceans TARA_R110001583 (sample SAMEA4398432) | marine metagenome | biome: Polar Biome; feature: [MES] marine water layer (ENVO:01000295) within the mesopelagic zone...; material: water (ENVO:00002006), including particulate matter (ENVO:01000060) such as...... | reverse complement strand
TGGTGGTTTGCTGGCGGTGTTGTAAGCGGCGTCGCCTTGTCGTTGGGTATATTTTATGCAGCGGTACAGACGGCAAAATGAAAGATAAGGATTGGGACTATATTGCTCGTTTAGAAGACGCCATAGCTAGAAAATATGGTGATATGGCAACACACAACCCAAATCGTTATTGGGATGAAGAAAAAGAAAAAGAATATTTAAAGCAGCTTAAAGAACAAAATAAAAAGGATGATGCCCATTCTTCTAAAAAAGACTACAAAGAGGTAAGTGGTGTTTTAATCTCCACAAAACTAGTTAATAAGAGCGGCTTTGATATTTGTCCTATTTGTAAAAAATATGGCTTGAATGTTAAAGATGAAATAAGCATGTATAAATATGAGTGTTGTTGTACGTGTTATATAAAAAATATTGAAGGAAGAGAAAAAAATGGCCACAACGTATGAAATAGTTCAAGGAATTCAGCAAGCAGTCGCCAATGCATATGATGGGGCTGAAAATTTGATTCCAGATGTGACAAAACTTGACCTTAAAAGGTCAAAAGGTGATCCAATTCTTGATTCAAGACAAGGAGAGATGGATGGCTTTGGTATCAAAATTAATAAAAACGTTCTAATGATAACTTATCACACTGAGTGTACAGTTCGTTATATTCATAGAATGGGTGGGGTTGAAAAATATCAAAATGAAACCGAGCAGCAGATGGCCAATATTGTAAAATATTTGAAAGGCGAATACAAAAGATTAGTTGGCTCAAATTTGCGCCTTACTCAGGTCGGAGAGGTTGATACACTGATTCAGCCGGTCTCCAAACTTAGAACTAGTGTACAGGCTTATGGGTTCTATAGAATCGGGGGCATTCCGGCCGGCGAAGAGCAGGGACAAGTCAAAACAACTCCAGAGCGTATGAAGAGTCTCTATACGAGCCTAAAAGAAGAGAAAATCGAAAAGACACTTAAATTTAAACCTTTCTGGCGTTAGGCTATAATTATATTATATGGCCTATCAATTAACAAAACAAGAAATAGTCCAAGAAATTTTAAAATGTGGAAGAAGCGCCTCTTACTTCATTAACACATTTGCTAAAATTTCCCACCCCCTGAAAGGTACGATACCTTTTAAATTATACGACTTTCAGGAAGACGCAATAAAAGATTTTAACAGCTATCGTTTTAATATAATATTAAAGGGGCGCCAACTTGGCCTGTCTACAATAACGGCGGCGTATATCTCGTGGCTAATGCTGTTCCACCGCGATAAAAACATTCTTGTTGTTGCAACTAAGCTGGCAACTGCAACAAACTTAGTTAAAAAAGTAAAATTTATTATTAAGAATTTGCCTTCATGGCTTTTGATTTCTAAAATAGAAATTGATAATCGGGGCTCCTTTGAATTGTCGAACGGCTCTCAGATAAAAGCCTCATCAACATCGACAGACGCCGGCCGTTCAGAGGCACTGACCCTTCTGGTTGTTGATGAGGCCGCGATTATTGAAGGAATGGAAGAGCTTTGGGCTGGTTTATACCCCACTTTGTCCACTGGTGGTCGCTGTATTGCATTGAGTACCCCTTATGGCGTAGGAAATTGGTTTCATAAAACATATACAGAAGCAGAAGAAGAAAAAAACGATTTTAATGCTATTAAATTACCTTGGAACGTACACCCAGACAGAGACCAAGAGTGGTTTGAAAAAGAAACAAAAAACATGTCTGTGCGCGAAATTGCTCAAGAGCTTGAATGCAACTTCAATTTTTCGGGCGAAACCCTGCTTCATGGCGACGACCTAGAAAGATTACAAAAGCGATGCTGCGATCCATCCTATAAGACAGGGCACGATCGTAATTTTTGGATTTGGAAGAGTTACGAGCCTGGAAAAAAATATTTTTTAATTGCTGACGTTGCTCGCGGAGACGGAAAGGATTTTTCAGCATTTCATGTTTTTGATTCTGAGACAATGGAACAAGTGGCAGAATATCAAGGCAAAGCAAATATTGATATGTATTCCCAAATAATCTATGATGCGAGCAAAGAATATGGATTTTGTTTAACAGTTGTAGAAAATAATTCAATCGGCTTGGCTGCCTTGAATAAGCTTTCTGATATGGAGCATCCAAATATATTTTATTCGGTTAAATCTACAAATATGCATGTAGATCAATTTGAAGCACAAAACATTTCCAACTCTATAGCTGGAGTAACCATATCCGCTAAAAATAGGCCTCTAATAATAGCAAAATTAGAAGAATTCATTAGAAATAAACTAATTAAAGTAAATTCGACTCGCTTAGCTAACGAGTTTAAAACTTTTATTTGGAACAACGGCAGAGCCGAAGCAATGAGGGGTTATAATGACGATTTGGTTATGTCGTGCGCGATTGCATGTTGGGTAAGAGACACAGCTTTGGTGGTTAATCAGCGAGAAATGGAATATAGGCGCGCTCTCGTCGGCGCAATTTCGACCAATGGAAAGATATTTAATGCAACAATTCCGGGCCAAAAGGGCTACAAAGAAAATAAATTACAGGCAAAAAAGAAAGATTATGAGAAATTTTCATGGTTGTTTAAGGGTTAATTATGGCTAGAACGAATAAAATTAAAAATCCGGATAGAAATCCAAGAAATTATGTAAATCCTCTCTTTAAGGCTCTGACTAGGATATTTTCGGGCCCAATTGTAAACTATAAAGCAAAAAACATTGCACTCGACCGACGAAGAAATTTAGACAAATATTCTAAAACATTCCGTTCGCTGGCCGGCCTTGATTTTAAAAAGAGGGAATATAATCCCTATAATCACATGAACAGCCAGATCATGGTCACTCAAAATCGCGGCGAACGTTATTTAGATTTTGATCAAATGGAGTATACTCCGGAGTTGGCATCTGCATTGGATATTTATGCTGATGAAATGACAACTCACAGTATTTTGAACCCTCTCTTAAATATTAAATGCCCCAATCAAGAGATTAAAGGCGTTTTAGAAGAGTTATATTACAATGTTTTGAATATTAGTTCAAATTTATATAGTTGGTGCCGTAACATGTCTAAATATGGTGATTATTTTTTGTATTTAGATGTTGACGAAAAATTGGGGGTTACATCTGTTATCGGACTTCCGGTGAAAGAAATAGAAAGATTAGAGGGAGAAGACGACAGTAATCCAAATTATGTGCAATTTCAATGGAATTCGGGTGGAATGACTTTTGAAAATTGGCAGATCGCTCACTTCCGAGTACTTGGCAATGATAAATACGCGCCGTATGGAACGTCAGTTTTAGAATCTGCACGTAGAATTTGGCGTCAACTGGTCTTGATGGAAGACGCCATGATGGCATACAGAATTGTTCGCGCTCCGGAAAGGAGAATTTTTAAGATTGATGTTGGCGGCATTCCGCCTGAAGATATTGAGCAATATATGCAAAAAATTATTACCAATATGAAGCGCCATCAAAATGTAAATGAAAATAACGGGCAACTAGACTTACGATATAATCCAATGAGTGTTGAAGAAGACTATTATTTGCCGGTGCGTCAAGGATCATTAACGAGCATTGAGGCCCTTCCTGGCGGTCAAAACGCCGCGGCAATTGACGACGTAAATTATTTGCGAGATAAAATGTTTTCTGCAATTAAGATACCAAAATCGTATTTGTCGCAGCTAGAGCAAATGCCAGAGGAAAAAACAACCTTGGCACAAAAAGATATCCGGTTCGCACGTACCATTCAAAGACTGCAACGAGCCACCATTACAGAATTAGAAAAAATTGGAATTATTCATCTCTATACTTTGGGGTACAGGGGCGACGATATTATTTCATTTGATCTAGATCTTAATAATCCATCGAGACTTGCTCAATTACAAGAAATTGAATATTTGAAAAGCAAATTTGAGGCCGCCGGGCAAGCGACAGAGGGGTTCTTCAGTCGCCGTTGGATTGCCGAACACATCTTTGGGATGCCCCACGAAGAATTTTTACGCAATCAGCGTGAGAGATTTTATGATAAAAAGGTGGATACAGCAATTGAGGCTGCAGCACAAGAGCCAATGTTTGAAGCCCCGGGCGCCGGGCCAGCAGAAGAAGGGGCGGAGGCCGCTGGGGCCGATATGGGAGCAATGCCTGAATTGGGCGCTCCTGAAGAGGCACCGGCTGAAGCTCCCGAAGCTCCCGCGCCAGAAGCCGAAGCCAGCCCTCTCTTGGCAGAACCCGGCGCCGCCAAAAGGGAAGACGGCAGCATACCGGTTAAATTAACTTATAAAGATGGCACTGAAATGTATATGGGGGCCGGGAAACACAAAAAGTATAAACCGGTTGAATTATTTAAGGATAAGAGAAAAACCGCAGGAAGAGGGAAGCATTATAAGTATATGTCTGGTAAATCTCGTGATTTAGATCGCCTAGCCCGCGGCGTTGTAGAGTCAAAAGAGACTATTTATAATAACTTAGAATCTCAGTTGCAATCATTGACTGAAGAGGGCAATAAGATAGTTGATGAAACGGAGAAAAATATTGATGAAATTCAAGCATAATAAGAAGAGGAATGCTGCGTTCATTTATGAAGCTTTAGTAAGAGAACTGGCTGTTGTTGCTTTAAATGAGCACCATGAAAAAAAGAAAAAAATTGAAGAAGTTATTAAAAAATTATTTTCTAGAAATAGTATCTTAGGAAAGGAATATAGGCTTTATAAAACGCTATTAGAAACAAAAAGCGTTGATTATGTAACTGCAGAAAAGATTTTATACGAAGTTCGAAGAGTTTATTCCGGCTTAAACGAAAAAGATCTTTATGATGCACAAACATCAGCGATACATCACATCAATCATGAAATTACACCAGAAGTTTTTAATAGATTTGTACCAAACTATAAATCCTTGGCCACTGTTTACAATTTTTTAAAGGCCGACAAAATGCAGATTAAAAACAAGGTTCTTTTAGAAAAAAAGATTATTGAATCTATGGTCGCCCCAGAAAGTAAGGCACTGAAAGAAGAAAAAAGGCCGATTGATAAATTAATTTTAAAAGCCTTTGTAAAGAAATTTAATAAAACTTATGGTGGTTTGCTTGAAGAGCAAAAATCTCTTTTAAACAAGTTTGTAGGGTCTTCTTTTCAGGAAGACATAGAAATAAAGATTTTTATTAATGAGGAATTAGAAAGAATCAGAGCCTCTGTAAAAAAATCAATGCAGATAAAAGAAGTTAAAGAAGACGAAATAATGTTAGAAAACAGTGAAAAGATTTTGCAAAAGGTAGATTCATTTAAGAAGAAGCAAAGATATAGTGAAAATGATTTTGTCTTAATATTAAAGATGCAGCAACTTGTTAAGGAAATAGAAAGCTAATGCCATTACAGATCGCCATTGGTGTAGAGAGAGAAGAGGGGCCCCAAGGCCCCGGCCTTGTAATAAGTTTACAAGGAAAAATTATTCAAATTAAGCTCGACGCTAGAAAATCTCTTGATGGAAATATTATGATTTTTGATCATAAGTTTTTTGATATTATTTTGATTCCTTTTAAAAATAAAATTTTGACCATACCAAAATCAAGTCAAAATATTGATGTCTATGAAATGCAAGATCATTTTTTCAATTTTTTAAGACAACGTGGCGCAATTATTGATGGCAGTATAAGAGGCGGAAATGTTTTTGGATCTTTAGAGGCTTTTTATCCCGTTAATGAAGAGATAGACGTTTTACAAGTTTTGTTGCTTTTATCTCGCGAATATTTGGATGAATATTCAAATACATTTGATAAGTTGTTCAATTATATGGATGACGTTGAAGAAATGTATCTTGATCCTGATAAGAAGGATTCAACCGAATATGGTGAAGTTCCGCAGGCACCGGAGAAGGGAACATTGCCGGCCCCTTATGACAAGCCCTACGGCCTTCTTTATAGAATTTGAGGCGATATGCAATTATTATTATTTGTTCTTGTGTGCTATGGGCTCACACAAACCTTAGTTTATGGAACAATTTTTCAAAAAATAAGACCTGAACATCACTTTTTTCATTGCCCAATGTGCATGGGCTTTTGGGTAGGTGTATTGGTCTATGGACTTTCTTTTTATACTGAACTATTTACTTTTGAACCCAATTGGGCAACTGCGTTTTTATTGGGTAGTTTGAGTTCTGGCACTTCCTATGCGTTGTGTATGCTTATTGGAGATGAGGGGATAAATGTCAAAAAAAATTAATGTTTACACTGATAATCACTGGATGCTTAGACCCCCAACAAATTGTTGCCGTGGAAAGTGACTCGCGCGGGTAATGCCCGTCTTAGGAGAAGAAAATGAATGTACTAAAGTTGCCAAAAGAAAAGTTAGAAAAAATTATTTTAGAAGAAATTCAAAGATTTCGTTTGAAGGAACAAAGCCTTGACACCGACGATATTAAAGCTGTAATAGCACAAAAGATCGCCGCCATCGATGATCCGAACGCCTTAGAAGAGATTAATACCATCCTCGATACATACAGCAGGACCGGAGTATAACATGTCAAATAAACTTGTTTTAACTGAATTTTTAGAACTTTCCATGAACCGAGAGCTTCTTACTGAAAAAGAGCAAAGGCTTGTAGATGAAGGTGAAGAGGTTTATTTGGCAGGCGTTATGCAACGCGCAGACTCTTTAAATGGCAACGGAAGAGTTTATCCGCGCGGTATTTTAGAAAGAGAAATCGAAAATTATCAAAAAATTGTTAGAGAGGGCCGCGCCGTAGGAGAATTAGACCACCCAGATAGTTCTGTTGTGGAATTAAAGAACGTTTCACACTTAGTCACTCAGATTGATATGAAGGGATCTGATGTTATTGGAAAAATTCGTATTTTAGAGACGGGGCCCGGTAAAACAGTTAAAGAGCTTCTCCGGGGCGGCGTAAAATTAGGCATCTCATCTCGTGGGCTTGGCTCAACTAAAGAAGAAAACGGTAAAACAGTAGTAGAGGATGATTTTCAGTTGATTTGTTTTGATCTGGTTTCAGAACCATCAACAACCGGCGCCTACATGCTTCGCGAAGGGAAAGAAAATAATATTTTTACAAAGGCCGACCGAATTAATCGAGCGCTTAATAGTATTTTGAAAGAAGGTAAAGAATAAATGAAACTATTAATGGAAAACTGGCGACAGTATTTAAACGAAGGGTTTGTCAGAGGAGATCCTAGTGAAGTTTATGAAAAAATTAGAGACTGGGCGTCTACCTATCGAGGGCCTTCGATTGAAGTGCTTGGAATAAAGCAGCCCCGGGGCATCTCTGAAAGAACACAAGATGTTTTAACACACATGCTTAATGAACTTCAAGAAAAACTAGACAACATTGAAGCGCTCGGTGGGGCAACAAGAGTTCATTTCAAAGACGTAACTGCCAATGATTTAGCGCCATTTTTTGAATTTGATTACAAATCAGAAGATGATCAAGAGGCTGGAAATGAAATTAAACTATTTTACACGCCAAGCGAGCAAAAAGCTAAAATTGACTTTTCGAGCAACCTAGACGGGTTGCCCGAAATTGACCCAACCACTGGCGATGTTAAAGGTATTGAAGCAAAAGAAGGAATAGATGAGTACTAAACTAAAAAAGGCGTTAAAACCACTAATAAAAGAATGCATCAAAGAAATTATCTTTGAAGACGGCGTTCTTTCTTCAATTATTTCAGAATCGATTAAGGGAGCTTCTGGAAAAGAGGTCGCACAACCGATTGTTGAACAAAAAGAGAAAAATAACTTTTCTTTAAAACAAAAATCTTCAAATAAAGAAATAGAACAAACAAAAAAGCAGTTGCTGGGCGCTATTGGTAAGGGCGCCTATGGTGGTATCGATATTTTTGAGGGCACCGCCCCATTTTCTAAAGCAGAAGCAAAAGGGGCACCCAAAGCGGATCCAATGTCTGGTGTAGATCCGACAGATCCCGGGATTGACATTACTAGCATTCCCGGCATGGGCAATTGGGGAAAATTAATATGAGGTTATTATGGCACGCGCAGTAAATGTAGAAGTAAAAAATTATAATAATTTACCAATAGAGGTTCTTATTAGAAAATTTAATAAAAAGGTAAAGAAAGAGCGCATATTAGAATTATGCCGTGAAAGAATGTATTACGAGAAACCCTCAGTTAAAAGAAGAAGAGAAAAAATTAGAAGAAAGAAACTAATTAAAAAGAAGCAATTAGAAAATGCAGGAGTAAAACCAAATGGCAGGCGGTAACACTAGATTTGCAGATGCAAGATTTAAATTCACCACACCGGGTCTTGGATCCGTAGGACAATATCAGACGTCTGGTATCCCATATATTTCCTCTTCGATAACAGTCCCCGTTTCTGGCGCAGGCGGTGCAGGCGTCGTTGAAATAACTTTTGAGGGCGTAACTAAATTTGTTACAGTTGTCAATGAGGCTACAGGCACAAGTAAGCCACTGAGGGTTGGTTTTAGTAGTTTAGGCGTCCAGGGCTCTGATCGAGAGGGCGAACTTCTTGCAAATAATTATTTTGTTTTGAATAATGGAGAATCATATACTGGCGAATGGCGCGTAGCTAAATTATATTTGACGCCGCACGTTACTAATAAGAATGATGGCGGCATAATCTCAACTATAACTACAGCGTCCGTAATAGCTGGACAAACTGGAATTCCCACCTCTTCGTTAATCAACTTAGCAGATCTGCCACTGGCAAATTGGTCTGCTTCATTGGGCGTCGGCGGGAGATTAGCGTAAAAATGCTTCGAAGTGGCTTTGGGGCTCGCACTGCGAAATCGCTCGGCTCTGCATCCGCTGGAAAGCAAAATGTGGCAGATCGCGCCAAAGGTGCAGATAATGTTGTTCGTGCAGTTTCCGGAATAGATCTTGCCATATGGCTTGACGCGGAAGATTTAACAGGAACATTTGGAGAGGCCGCTCAAATAACAACGTGGCCAAAAAAGGCTGGGTCGGGCGCCAGTCCAACTGCTGATTCGGGCAAAAGACCCCTTTTTGATGGCGATGGCTTCAATAAACGGCCGGCAGTATTATTTGACGCCAGCAACGACAGCATTAAATGGGCGGCTGCGGGCTTAATAGGCACCAATATGGCTGCAAATACATTGATAGCAGTTAATGTCTCGGCGGTTGCCGGCAGCACTAAGATGCTTTTTGAAATGGGGACTGGATATAATCAGGGATCCCGCTCGCTTGCGATGTATTATCAGGGCGGTAATAAATTTGTTACTGGTATGGGCGCCTCAGTCGATTTTGATGAAGAGACTGTAGCACTTTGTGTACCAAACATACTTAATGTGTGCCTTTCAGTTTTTGATAGAAACCTTCCGGATGGCTCAGCCATTAAAACTTATATTAATGGACAGCCTGCAGCAATTGCCGGCCCAGAAACTGGAAATAATGATGCGACTACAGATTGGGAGAATCAGCCATCATATTTGGGTTCCCGTAATAATGGGGCGCTTCCTTTTAACGGCCATGTCCGCGAATTTATAGTTTTAAGACGAGCATTAACAGTCGGCGAAGCATCTAGAATCGGTAAAGCCTTAATGAATAAGAACGGTATTACTAGGATGTATGCCGGTTAAAAGAGACGTTGTATGCCGGCAAGTCATTTTAAATTTTTAATTACTATTTATTAAGAGCAAAGTACAGGAGCTTTCTTATGTCATCAATGTTAGAGCAGGCAATAGTCGACGCCAAGTCTTTAAAAGACGCCGCATTACGCAACGCAGAACACCTTATTATTGAAAAATATTCTAATGAACTTAAAGGTCAAATGGAGAGGATACTTGAACAAGAGGAAGACCCTCTCGGAGCCCTTGCCGGCGGCGGCGATTTAGGTTTAGGTCTCGGCGGTGAGGAAGCTGCCCCACAAGGTCCAATTGATTTTGAAGCTGCTGGGAAGGACAAAGATGAGCTTCCAAATAAGATAGAGTATGCCGCTCTGGACAATGCAACTATTGGTTACACTAAATATCCGAAAGAGGCCGAAGTGGTTACCATTAATTTAGACGCCCTTAATGATTATGAAATGGATCCCGCGCGCGGCCCGACTGCAAGAAATCTCGCAGAGTCTTTAGAAATTGAGGAGGAGTTGCTTGAAGAGTTGTTGGGCGCTGAATTTTTTGAGCTTGATGATGAGTTGTTGGCCGAAGTTGCCATCGAAGAAGATAAGATCCTTCATGGAGAGGCGGATTTAAAAGAGGGCGACAAGAAGCCCGATGAAGACGGTGACGGCGTACCAGATTGGGCCGACAAGAAGCCTGGGGAAGATGACAATGACGACGATGATGACGACGATGATGATGATGACGATGACGACAACGACGGCGATGACGACGACACTCAAAATGAATCATTAGACCTTGAAGAAGGCATCAGAATTGATTGGAAGGCCGTAAAAGAGGGTAATCCTTTTGGTACTAATTCAGAACAAGACGAAATTAACTTAATGCTAGCTGAATTGGTTGAAGAGGCCGACGAGCTAGAAAAAAAGAACGAATCATTGGTAAATAAAAACAATTTACTAATTCAAAAGAATAAAAAATTAAATGTGTCTCTTAAAGAGAATAAAAAGACATTTGATGATTTTAAGAAGCAATATAACACATTGATTGAGGGCTTCAATGGCCTCAAAGAGAAATTTGAAGAGTCTCAATTAATGAACGTTAAGATGCTCTACACAAATAAGATTTGGGCAGACAAATCTCTTAATAGGCGACAGAAAAATAAAATTGTCGAAAGTCTAGAAAAAACTGAAAGTGTAGAACAGGCGAAGATCGTGTATGACACGTTAAAAAGCGCAGTGGAGGATACCGAGGCTCGGCCCAGAGGTCCAAAATCACTGAGTGAGGCAGTATCACGACGTTCTTCACAATTGTTAGTTCGTAGTACAAAACAATCGGAATCAAAGCCGGATGATTTTGCTGTACGAATGAAGCGATTAGCAGGAATTGACATTAATAACTAATAGGAGGAAAAAAAATGTCTACAATAGTTGAAAATTTAACAAAAAATATTGTCAGTCGCGACCTCCAGAAAGAAGGTGCTGCTCTCATGAATAAGTGGGAGAGAACTGGACTTCTTGAGGGACTAGGCAATGAGCGTACCAAGAACAACATGGCACGCTTGCTTGAAAACCAAGCAAAAGAGCTTCTTCGCGAAGCAAGCACGATGAGTGCTGGTGATGTTGAGGGCTTCGCGGCCGTCGCATTTCCGATCGTCCGTCGTGTGTTCGGTGGCTTAATCGCCAACGAATTAGTTTCCGTCCAGCCGATGAGCTTGCCTTCGGGCCTCATCTTCTTCTTGGACTTTACGTTTGAGTCGGCCAAGGCTGCCGGCGGGGCTGTTAAAGATGAGTCCGTTTACGGTGGTGGAAAGGTTGGCCGTCAGGTTACTGGTGGTGTTAATCTTGAAGGTGCAGAAAACCAGAAGAGCTTTTATGGCTTGAATAATGGTTATTCGTCTGCAACTGGTAGTAATTCTACCGTTACCACGGCTGGTGACCTTGGTGGGCGCTCGTCGTTTACCTTCGAAAGCAACCTCGTTTCTGGTAGCAATAGTCTTGCAAATGGCCAGACGTTGGGTTCGGATCTTTCCGACCAGACGTCGTTGCGTATCATTGATTATGATCCGGATGTCATGAACGACAGCGCGAACTATTATGTTGCGATTAAGGGCGATATGTCGACCTTTACCAACATTAATAAGAATGATCTTGTCTCTCTCGACGTCTCGTTGATTACTGACGGCACTAGTGACCGAACCAGCAAGGTTACGACCGTTCGTCGTTTAACCAAGTTGGATCCTGCCAATATTACTGGCAGCACTAATGATGTGGTCATCGTTTTGAAGGCCGCGGCAGAATATGGCGGGTCTGATTCTTCGTTGGCCAACAACATGGATCGACAGGTCCAGATTGCGGCCGGCTCGGGCTCTTGGGTTGTTGAGGATATTTCCAATAATAGCTCGATTGCCAACGGCGCTTTAGACTTAGATCTATTCGGCGAAGGCGCGGGTGGTGATGGTTCCTTCACGTCGACCGGCCTCAGTGGTCAGAATGACAAGATTGCCGAAATCGACATCAAGGTCGATTCGGTTGCTGTGACGGCAACCACCAAGAAGCTCAAGGCTAAGTGGTCGCCCGAACTGGCGCAGGATCTTAATGCTTATCATAATCTCGACGCTGAAGTCGAGCTTACGAGCATTCTGTCTGAGCAGGTTGCACTTGAGATTGATCAAGAGATTCTTCAGGATCTTGTCAAGGGTGCTACTGGTGCGGTTCTTTACTGGTCCAGAAAGCCCGGTAAGTTTGTCAATCGTGAAACGGGTGCCGATCAGTCGTCAGCGACTGCTCCACCGGACTTCACTGGTAACGTCAGCGAGTGGTATGAGACCCTTGCTGAGACCATCAATGATGTTTCTGCTCGTATTCATCGTAAGACGCTTCGCGGTGGCGCAAACTTTGTTGTTTGCTCGCCTGAAGTTGCTAACTTGCTTGAGTTCACCGCTGGTTTCCGTGCGACGGTTAATCACGAGGAGCTTAAGGGTGGCCAAATTGGCGCCGTTAAGGTTGGTGCAATGAGCAAGAAGTTTGATGTTTATGTCGATCCTTATTTCCCAAGGTCTGTGATCTTGATTGGACGACGTGGCAACAGCTTCCTTGAGACTGGCTATGTCTATGCTCCATACGTGCCGCTGCAGGTTACTCCGACGATCTTCGGCGTGGAAGATTTCGTACCCCGTAAGGGCGTGCTGACTCGCTACGCTAAGAAGATGGTTCGTCCTGATATGTACGGCATCGTCGTCTGTCAAGATTTGGTTTAGACCGAATCTAGCAGATTAGATTAAAAATTGGAACCCCCGGTCTTCGGACCGGGGGTTCTTCTTTATAGAAACTATTTAATAATAGAGGGAGTTTTTATTAAATGGCAAAACCGACATTATCACCCCGCAGCACTACTTCAACTGTAATACTGCCTATTTCTTCATCGGGTCTCACCGCGTATACTGCAATAGACTATCCATTCGGGATATACAGGCAGGGAGGGGTTCTTCAATCAACGTATTTTGCTTCTGGCGCTTCTGACCAAGTTGCTTACACGTATAAAAAATTGGGTGGTGATGTTTTAGACATTGAATTAACCACTGGCAGTATTTTTGCATCTTACGAAGAAGCGGTTTTAGAATATTCTTACATTATTAATTTGCATCAAGCAAAAAATGCGTTGCCGAACCTTTTAGGGAGCGCTACGGCCAGTTTTGACCACAATGGAATTCCAATTGGCGGCGATGCATCAGGAAGCAATGCAGAACTTAAGTATCCAAAATTTAGGATGGAATATTCCACCAGAGTCGCGAGGGGAATGTCTTCAAAAATTGGTTTGAATGGAGATGTGCGTTATTATTCCGCATCAGTGGCCATAACCGGCGGCATTCAAGATTATGATTTGCAATATATTGTTTCGTCAAGTGTGTCTGCGTCGAATGGAAGCGATTCTTTAATTAATAAAAATCAAAGAATTGTTGTTGATAAAGTGTGGTATAAAACTCCCTTTACAATGTGGCGCTTTTATGCTTATTATGGTGCGCTGAATGTCATTGGCAATTTAAGCACCTACGGACAATATTCTGATGATTCTACTTTTGAAGTTGTGCCAACATGGCAAAATAAATTACAGGCAATGAATTATGAGGATTCAATTTATACGAGGGTTAGTCATTATTCGTATGAATTGCTGGACAATAGGCTACGCCTGTTTCCAGTACCAGAAGCCGGGGGCGGGGGGTACCCCGACTTTATTTGGTTTAGATTTTATATTGAGCCCGGGGCATTAGACGAAGACTCCACACGAAATGAAGGAATGAGTGGAATTAATAATGTTAACACATTACCATTTAGTAATATTCCTTATACAAATATTAATTCAATAGGAAAACAGTGGATCAGAAGATATTCACTTGCCTTGTCAAAAGAAACATTGGGACACATACGAGGCAAATTTGGGGGTTCGATACCAATCCCAGGAGATACAGTTTCCTTAAATGCTGGCGATTTATTATCTCAGGCGGCCTCAGAAAAAGAAGCGCTAAAAGCAGAGCTAAATGCTATCTTAGAAGAGTTAACGTATTCTAAGATGGTGGAAACACAAGCGGGAATTGTCAAAAATACAAATGAAACATTTGCAAATATTCCAATGGTTATATATCAGGGATGATTTAAATGGCGAAGAAAGATGAATGGGCACAACCAGCAGCACCACCAGGGCCGCTCTTTTTTGGTAAAAAGGAGAGGGACTTTGTTAAGCAAGTCACTGATGAGGTAACTGAGCGCGTTGTTGCACAAGCAGTGCTATATTATCCGTTGAGTGTAGAACATTCAGATTATCATCCAATTTATGGAGAGGCGATAGAAAAGACTTTTTTGAATCCAATTCGCATATATGCGCTGGTTGAATTTAATGGGTTTGAAACAGAAACATCTGATTTTGGCGTAGACAAGCGCGCCACCTTGACGGTGCATTTTAGTAAAAGAAGGATATCAGAAGATCAGGATTTATATGTAAGAGAGGGTGATTTTATTTTATATGGAGATTTATTTTACGAGATTACAAAATTAAATGAGCCGAAGCAATTATTCGGCCAAGCGGATTTCAGATATGAAATTACTGCGGAGTGTGTGAGATCTAGAAAGGGCAAATTCGATGCAAGATAATAAAACAACAGCGCAGATAACACTTGTTCCGTCATCCTTAGAAACAATTGATTTCGCATTATACAGATGGCTTAATGAAACTTTAGATCTTTACACTGATTCTAATCAAGGAATGAGAAAAGTGCCGATTATCTGGATTACGGCAGAAAGAGCCTTCCAAGTTAAAAACAATAAAGAATTAAGAGAAGTAGATTCCCAGGCAATTGTCTATCCGGCCATGACGATTGAAAGAACCACGGTAAATAAAACATCTGCCGATGAAAGAGTCATCCCCGGAAACATATTTCCAATTAAAATGTTTAAAGAAGACATAAGGGGAGGCGCTTTTAAACTTTCTAGGAGAATTGTAAAAGATAAGTCTAGAAATTTTAAAAATGCGGAATCAAAAAGACTTTTTAACCAAAAGAATTTTAAATATCCAGAAGGAGTTAAAGGCGTTCCTCCTGTTTATGAGACGCTTTATATTCCTTATCCTGTATTTCTAAACATAAATTATTCAATTAAAATAAGGACTCAATATATTCAACAATTAAATGAAATTTTGCAGCCCTTTCAAACTCACACGGGAGGAATTAATCAGTTTCTCGTCTCTCATGAAAATCATACATATGAAGCTTTTATTGAGCCTGATTATAGTATAGAAAGTAATTCAACAAGCTTGGGAGAGGACGAAAAGAGGTTTGATTCAGAAATTAAAATTAAAGTTTTGGGGTATGTAACTTCTAAAAGTGTGAATCAAGATACTCCCGTAGTAGCAAAGAGAGAGGGGCCTGTTAAAATACGTTTTACTAGAGAACGTGTAATGACTGAGGATGTTAACGAGAAAATCAAAAATGGTTTTTATCGTGAGTAAGCATTTTGCTTTTTAAAAAACTATTTACCTTAGATTCATATGAGTTTAATAGGAGATTAACACGCATGGCAGTTTCAGCTAAAAACTTTAAATTTATCTCACCTCAGATACATATCGAGGAAATAGATAAATCCCAAATTCCGGCCGCCATCGAAGCTGTCGGCCCAATTGTTATCGGCCGGGCCGCACGAGGCCCCGCGTTCACACCTGTAAGAGTTGAGAGCTTTTCAGATTTTGTTAATACATTTGGCAATCCAGTTCCAGGGGGAAATGGCGGCGATGTTTGGCGCGAAGGCAATTACACGTCACCGATGTATGGTACTTACGGAATTCAGTCTTGGTTAAAAAATGGTGAAACTGCAACTTATATTAGACTTTTAGGTGTCCATTCAGACAACAAGACCACCGCCGGCGTCGCTGGCTGGAAGGTCGGCGAAGGTTATGATGGCGGCGCAACCGGTGGCGCATATGGCCTGTTTGTTTGGCCGTCCGCATCCAGCGATTATACGGTTACGGGCGCCATGGCCGCCGTTTGGTATTTAGAAACTGGCTCAGTCAGGCTACAAGGTAAAACGGTCGGACCCGGCGCGACATCCGCAGGCGGCGTCATTGCGGTCACATCGGCGAGTTACATGCTACATGACGACGGTTCCACCTCAGAAAATCCGGTCTTTACTGTTAGTTTTGTAGAGGGTGTTGGTTTGCCGTCTGGTACATTTAGTTTTGGATTTGATAAAGGAAAATCAAATTATATTCGTAAAGTTTTCAATACCGATCCTACTTTACTGGGGAGAAAAGACGTAGATAGCGGAGAAGTTAAATACTTCTTGGGTGAAAGCTATGAAAATACTTTTAAGGACAAGTTATATACAAGCGAAACAAATAATGTTGCTGCGCTAGCGCAACTCGCCAGAGAAAAAGGTGAGTCGACTTACTCTGGTTCTGTTTATTATGGCGCCATTATGGGCCTGTCAACCGGGTCGGCGGTGCAGCATGATGTCCGACGAGGAGCGTTAGCAAATTCGACTTATGCCAAGTCTGGCTGGTTCTTTAGTCAGGATCTTTCTGCAAATACTGCGTCTTGGTCGCTTGATATGACTGAAAATATTACAAGTGGCCGAGTCAAAAAGCTTTTCCGCTTTGTTGGTCTCGACGCAGGAGAATGGACTCAGAACAATCTTAAGATTTCATTAACAAATATTCGCGCCTCTTCAAATGAAGATGTGGAGCCGTATGCTTCGTTTACTGTAAGAATTAGAACGTTACGAGATAGTGATGATAATGCAAAAATTGTTGAGTCATTTGAGGGTTGTAATTTGAACCCCAATTCTAATAATTACCTTCTCAGAAAGATCGGTACTAAATATGTTGCTTATGACGAAACGGCCGGCCGCACCTATGAAAAGGGTGAGTTTGAGAATAGGTCGAAATATATTCGTGTAGAGGTAGATCCAGAATTTGAAACTGGATTCCCGGCCGATTATGTTCCTTATGGTGTTACGGGCCCAACAAAGTTTGCCGATCAGAGTTTTAACCGCGATGCACTTAAGCATGGCATGGGTGGAGCAGCCACAGGGACTTGGGGCCATACTAATGGCTATGCGTTCCCGGGCAGCAGTTTCCTTGGTGAATACAAGGGTATGAACCGCATCTTGAGCGGCGCACAGTATCCCATGGGTGTTAAGATTGAATTCCCAGAAGTTCCAATTAGAACAACCACGAGCACCGTAGACAACTTTAAGTTGGCATATTGGGGTGCACAGACCACGGCCGATGGCACAGATAACTTTAAAGAAGACATCCGTGACTTGGTTCGCGTGAAGCCTGATAATGTTTCTAATCCGCACACTGCTGATGGAACAGTTTTGAAATATCAGTTTGCTGTTTCTTTAGATAACGTTATTATCAATGGTGCTCTCCCGCACGGGGATTTGACCAATTTGGCAGCGTCTGCTAGCGTTTTAGCATACGCAACTGCCTCTAGAAACTTAGGCTATTCCTTGAGCGCAACAGGCTCAGTGCCGAGCAACTTTAATGCCGGCACGTCAAATGGATATAAGACGATTCTAGATGTCGGTGCAGGCAATTTGACAACTGTCTTTTTCGGTGCTACTGATGGATTTGATATTACTAATTCTGATCCGCTGGCCAATTCCAATATTGGCACGAGTGCTACAAAAGAGACAAGTTATGAGTATATGTCTTATTACCGAGCAATTGAAACGATTAAGAATCCAGAAATTGTTAGTTACAATGTTGCTGCTATTCCTGGCTTAGAAAATGAGTCATTAACAAATTTATTAATTGACAATACTCAAGAGCGAGGTGATGCGCTGGCAATTATTGATGTTCCGAATAGTTACGTGCCTCCACATGAATATTTATATGATAGTAGCAAATCATTAAGCTTTGGTAGTGTCGTGAGTGCCGTACAAACAGTCAAGGACAGAAAATATAACACTAGTTACGGAAGCGCATATTACCCATGGGTTAAAATTCGTGATGGAATTGCTGGTAAAGATTTGTGGTCGCCTCCATCGGTTGCCGCCCTTGGTGCCATGGCATACACAGACCGACTTCAGGCGCCATGGTTTGCCCCTGCGGGCTTTAATCGTGGCGGGCTGTCCAGCGGCGTTGCAGGCGTTCCAGTAGTGGCAACGGCCTTAAAACTGTTTAAGAGCGACCGGGACGATCTTTATGAGGTTAATGTTAATCCAATTGCTAATTTCCCAAATGAGGGAATTGTGGTGTTTGGCCAAAAGACACTTCAGGTTGAAAGAACTGCGCTTGATAGAATTAATGTAAGAAGATTGATGATTTATCTCAAGAGAGGAATTTCACAAATTTCTTCAAGGGTTTTATTTGAGCCGAATGTTCCGAATACTTGGAATAATTTCAAGTCTCAGGCAATTCCATTCTTAGACGATGTTAAGAGTCGTTTTGGGTTAACAGATTATAAGTTGATTTTGGATGAAACCACCACCACTCCTGATTTAATTGATCAAAACATATTGTATGCGAAATTATTCTTGAAGCCTGCAAGGGCCATTGAGTTCATCGCACTTGATTTTATCATTACAAATACAGGCGCGTCGTTTGAAGATTAATTTAGATAAGGACTAATTAAAGTAGGAGATAAAAGATGCCAGTAAAGTTAAACCCAACCGACGCGGTACCGATTTGGTCAGGCCCACTGAGAGAGCCTAAAAGAAAATTTAAATTTGTTTTGAATCTTAATGGCATCGCCACTTATACCATCAAAACAACTAATAGGCCACAAATTTCAATTGGCGAGGCTAAGCACGAGTTTTTAGTTCATGATTTTTATTTTCCTGGCCGTGTGACATGGAATGAGATTTCCATTACTTTGGTCGACCCAATTGATCAAAATAATTCGAAGAGATTGTTGGACTTTATTAAAAATGGTGGATATGTCAATCCTAGTGATTTCGATCCAGTCCCTGGAGGTGATAATTATCAAAGAAAAAGCCTCTCTAAGGCCGCCATGGTTGACGGTTTGGGGGAAATCACAATTGATACCTTGGATTCCAAGGGGAGCGTTATAGAGACGTGGACTTTGAAAAATCCATGGATTAAGAGTGTTAGCTATGCTGATATGGCCTATTCTGATGAAGGATTGGTTGAACTCACAATGGCTCTTCGTTATGACTGGGCTGTTTTAACCTCCACTGTCGACACGGGCGCCACTTAAAATTTTATTTCTTTACTAATTAAAGTATGGGGTTCATTAAAGATACATTCACCACTCGTGGCCTTAAGAATGTTGCCAAGTATAGCATTTTCAATGGTCAAGTACAATTATTTGACCGCGACCTTTTTATAGACGCACAACAGAAGCACCGCTTTTATCTGTATGTCGATGGCATCCCCTCTGCGTACATTGTAAATGTTAATAGGCCTTCGTATTCTGTTGAAGTTCAAGAACACATCTTATTAGATTATATATTAAAATTTCCGACTCGTGTAAAGTGGGAGCCGATTAATTTTACAATTAGAGAAATTTTTAGTAAAAATGTCGTTGGTTCGCCCGGTGGAAATATCATGGCAAAATTGCTGGCCCATAGTTATATCCCGCCCAGCGACATCAGCAGCTTTGGCCAAGGGTCAACTACACTGACTGCTTTAAGGGCGATTACAAGCCCGCTGGACACTGCAAGAGATGCGGCCTTTGGTACAAAAAACCTTTCTAAAGAAAATCTTGTGAAGTCGTTGGGCAAAATTAAGATTGTCTCCATGGACGGCGCCGGCGAAGTGTTCGAATCTTGGACGCTTCACAATGGGATGATAACCAGCGTTAAATTTAGCGAATTAAGTTATGGCTCAGAAGACTTAACAGATATCGCAGTTGGTGTAAACTATGATTGGGCCACATATGAATTTAGAGGCACTTAGGAGCAAGCATGGCAGGTAGGAACGAAACAAGATCTCAGGTACCCCCTGAGTTGCTTGAGCAATATGTAAAACAACAAGAGACGCAGTATGTCCAGCCAAATCAAAATGTTTCCGGGTATTCGGTTCCTACTGATTTTGTAGAACTTCCATCGAGTGGGGAGTTTTATACAGAGGACCACCCCTGGCATAAAAAAGAAAAAGTTGAAGTTAGATTTATGACAACAAAAGAAGAAGATATTTTGACTTCACCTACATATAACCGCGAAGGAGTCGCTTTTGATAAATTAATTGAAAGCATTCTCGTTGACAGGGTTAGCGTTGAAAGTCTATTAATTGGTGACAAAAATGCCATATTATTAAACGCGCGTAAAAATGCCTACGGTAGTGAATACCACTTTTATTCTTTATGCCAAAAGTGCTTAGAGGGAAAAGAATTAACAGCAAATTTAGAAGAGCTAACTAATAAAGATTTAAGTCAGTTGTCTTGTACAAAAAATTCTGACGGGACATTTAAAGTTGAATTGCCAAAATCTAAAGATGTGATACAGTTTAGATTGATTACTGGCACTGATGAAAAAATGATAAGAGAACAGGAAAAGATAAGAGAGAAGCATAACCTCCCTCCAGAAAAAGTTATTTCTCTTCACCGGCAGCTTATAGTTTCAATTAATGAGCGCACAGACCGGTCTTATATTGATCAATATATTCAAAAGATGCTGATAAAAGATTCTCGTTTTTTACAAAAAGTGTACGAAGAGACTCGACCAGATGTAATATTTAGTTATGAACACTCTTGCGATAGCTGCGGCCATCAGAGTAAGGGGGTTGTGCCCATTGGGGCAGACTTTTTTTGGCCTGACGGCTAACTATATTAATTCTGTGTATGAGCAAATATTTTTGGTGATGATGCACGGTAAATTTTCTTTCTTTGAGCTTTACGCTTTTCCAGTTGGTTTGCGGAATTGGTTTTCAAAACGCCTTAATCAACATTTTGAAGAAATGAAGAAGTAAAGAAAAAAAGTGCGCCACCTTTCTAATTAAAGAGAGGACACTTTACAAATGGCAGATGAAAAAAAACCTGGGGGGACCGGCACGGCAGCGTCCCAGAAGGCGGCCGAAGCAGCAGCAAATAAAGGAGCGGCAGCAGCGTCCAGGCGTATGAGCGCTACGAAGGACGCTATGAAGGGCCTTTACGAGGAAGTGCAGGATTTTACTGGAGGCGCTACAGAGGCAGAAAAGGCTTTATACGGATTGCTGGGGGGTGCCGGCGATCTAGCGACGGGTTTAAAAGAAGCTGAAGGCGCCGGCGGTAAAATGAACGTTATGTTCGCGACCCTCTTGAACGGCGCCTCTGGGTTTATGAAGGTGTTAAACCCGGTTGTAAGCTCAGTAGAAAAATACAGAACTGGTCTTGTACAAATCGGCGTCAAAGATGGGCCTAAATTTTTAGATCAATTATCTAAACAAAGTGCAGAATTATCAAGATATGGTGTACGTCTTTCCGTTTTAGTACAGGCACAAAACGAATTTAGACAAAATTTAGCTCAACTGGGCGATAAAACATTCCCTGGTAACGCTGCAGCCCTAAATAAGTTAGTTGCAATAAATGAAAGATTTGGTATAACAACCGCAGATAGCGTTAGCCTGATCAACCAACTTGATATAGGGTTTAATGTTGGGGGCGCCCAGGCCAAAAAGTTTTCGGACACATTATTAAAATTTGCCAAGGACACGGGTCAGCCATTTAATAAAATATTTGGACAGTTTAATCAGAGCATTGAAAAGTTCATGTTTAATATGGATGCGGATCAGGCTATGAAAAAGTTTACTGTTTTTCAACAAATTGCCCGCCGCATGGGCGCCGATGTTGGGGAATTGGTTGATTTAACTGAAAAGTTTGATGAATTAGAGGGCGGCATGGCATTTGGTGGCGAGTTAAACATGCTTTTGGCGTCTTTAGGGGGATCGTTTGACGCCGTGCAGGCCACATTAATGAGCCAGCCTGAGAGAATGCAGTATATTGCTGAACAGATTCGGGAAGTTGGTGGAAAAATTGAAGGCATGTCTGAACTTGGCCAACGTGCAGTGTTAAAACAGTTGCAACAAACCACTGGTATGAAAATTGGAGTTTTAAAGAGCTTAATTGAAAAAGACATTACCGGCGATGTTGAAGGCTTTTTATCCGGTGCGCAAAATTTATCTACTATGCAAGCGTCTGAACAACAGCGCTTGGCCCAAGAGCAGACTACTAGAGCGGAAAGAGTAGAAGTGGCAAACGATAGACTCGTTAATAGTATAACTATTGGGCTCGAAGGCGTGGCACAGAGAATATCATTCGCGAAAACTGAAGCGATATCAAAAGCCACGATGGTTGGCATACAGGCGCTACAAGATGCTGGTATAACCAAAGTTCTCAGCGGCGCCACCGCAGAATTGGACAAATTCAACGCTGGCTTTAAGAGCAACGTTATTGAAGGTCCCGGCGGCTTAAAAGATTTAATGGATAGACAATCCCGCCAAGCCGAGGGTCTTGCAACGAGTATGAATAGTTTAACCACAGCCGTCACAGAGAAGGGCTTGAAGCTCACTGTTGTGACCAAGGGCGGTGGCGGAGGTACAGCATCGACTACCACGGCCGTCAAGGCCTTGAACAGTCCTACTGGCACCCCAAAGCCCGGCGAGAGAGGCTATGGTGTGATCGCGATCCCGGGATGAGAAAAGTAATGAGGAATAATATAAATGCCAAATCAACCGCTTAAAACTATTTTAGAAAGTGATCCTAAGCTGATTGTTTCCGCTCCAGAAGAGCGTGAAATTCGCTTGAAGTATCCATTTTCAAACATATTTATATCTTTTCCTACGACTAATGACCTTGGCGTAAGCTTCCCGGCCTATATTAAAGGCCTGCAAGATAATTACAGCCCAGAATTTGGCAGTGTCCAAGTTTACGGTCGTATGGACAATATTCCAATTTATCAGGGTACTTCCCGAAACATAAGCCTTACAATCGGAATGCCATCTTTTAACGAAGAAGACGCAAGAATTAATTTGCAAAAATTGAACACCATTGTTAGAAATTTATACCCCTCTTATGTAAATGTAGGACACAACGGAACAAAAGTGGTTAATTCGCCCCCCTTAATGCGAATTAAATTTGCTAATTTAATTCAAAACCCTTTTAATCCGGGCCAAGGTCTTTTGGGCTATGTGAACGGACAAGTGAGCATTAACCACGATGTTAA
>TARA_R110001583_G_scaffold27985_6_pt1 | contig 23230 bp, 22 predicted proteins | sample TARA_R110001583 | Tara Oceans TARA_R110001583 (sample SAMEA4398432) | marine metagenome | biome: Polar Biome; feature: [MES] marine water layer (ENVO:01000295) within the mesopelagic zone...; material: water (ENVO:00002006), including particulate matter (ENVO:01000060) such as...... | reverse complement strand
AAAATCCGGTCGACCAATCCCGATGCAGGATCAAAAAACTTTTGTTATAAGATGGCCCCGACATATTCCGCCGAATCACCATCAATCACTTATATGACCAAGCGCCAGTTAAGGAGCTCAAATGCCCACCCTAAAAACCACAGCGCCTTGCCCGTGCGGAACCCCATCAACATTTGGTGATTGCTGTGCCCCTATCCTGGATGGTCGCCGCAAAGTCGCTACCGCCGAGCAATTGATGCGCTCACGCTATAGCGCCTTTGTTTGTAAAAACGCCGATTATCTTCTGGCCACGCTGGCACCGGAAAATGCGGCAGGCTTTAATGCTGATCAGGTTAGAACAGATCAATGCGAATGGCAGGGACTTGAAATAATCGCAACGGCCAAAGGCGGCCTTCTGGATCAAACCGGAACGGTTGAGTTCATCGCACGCTTTCGCGATAGCGACGGCACTCACGCTCTGCATGAATGCTCACGCTTTGAACAGCGCAATGGTAACTGGCTTTATATCGATGGTGAGTTTCCGAGCACAACTGATGCACCTGCCAGAGCAACACTCTCCCCCGCAGCCACACAGCATATCGGACGCAACGATCCCTGCCCGTGCGGATCAGGCAAAAAATTCAAAAAATGCTGTGGTTAATATTAACGCGGAGTTGAAGCAACTACCGAGGCCGAACAGAAGCTAATATTGCGACCTGAATGGCTGACCGACTTCAAGCGCCCAGCGATGGAATGGGCGGATCAATTTCTGATGTGCATCTTCATAGGGCAACCAGATCAATTCATGATCCGGCTCAAGCGGTGGCCCCAGACACTCCCCGAAGTCACATAAAAAGAAAACACCCCGCTTAAGGCGAAAACGTCCCTTTGAGAAATTGTTCACATATTGTGATGCAAAACCCAAGCGGCTGCGGATTTCAATCCGATAACCCGATTCTTCATAAGCCTCACGATGAAGGGCATCACGCTCACTTTCGCCACGCTCGACCCCGCCGCCAATCAGCACAATCCCCTTTGGCGTTCGTGCAACAGCAACCTCGCCCGCATCATTTAAAATGACGGCATAGACGCAGTCCTGAACGGCATAACTTCTGCCCATATCCGGGTTACCAAAGATCGGTCCGACCAATTTTCTATTCCTGGATTTCGCCTGCGCTAAATGTCCGAATGAACCAATTAAATGTTTGAAGTAGCGACAATTTCAAATTGCTTGTGCCTGATCAAGCAACAATTGACAACGTACAGCATCCAGACGCAATTCGCTTTGGCGCGCGACCTCGAAATACCGTTTAATGTCATTATTTGACAGCGCTGCTTCAAGAACACCAAACTTTTTTGTCAATTGATCCACATACCGATCGGGTAAGATGCGATCCTGAAACGCTCCCTTGATCAGGAACTTTTCTGCCAGCGCAAAATCGAACTGCATATTCCGATACAGGATCGTTTGATAATTGGCATGCAGTTGCAGTTCGCCCTCGGCTGATACAAAGAAAACCGGAAACATCACCGCAAGTTCAGGCAAAATCCGGTTCGGGTAGACCTTCCCGTTCCAGTATTTCTCGGCCAAATTGGCATAAATGTCATAATCCGTGATCGGAAAGAATCGGGCCTTGCCCAAGGGCAAAATCTCGACCTTTGGTTTGGTAATTGTTACCGTGTCATTGGAGACATCGACATAAAGATCGCCAAACTGGAATGCATTCTGAAAATACTGATGCCGCAGGTTACCCCAGACACGCTTAGCGATACCACCGTGAAGGCAAAATTCCCTTAGTGCGACAAGCCCGACTGTCTTCGGGGACTGAAGCTCTCGCTCCAGCAGGGTTTTAACACCTTTTGTTATCTCGTAGCAGCACCCCTTTGGATAGACGTCCTTTTTCGGATGATCCGTTAAGTAAAACTCCTGATCGTATTGGCGGCGCAACCGCAACATATCATCATGAAGATCCTTTACGCGCGGCAACAGGAATTTTTTCGTCAGTTTGACCTGTTTGAAGTTGGTCGGGATGATCTGCTCTTCCTCAGCCTGACCTTTGATAAAATCAAGGCTCAATACAGCATTTTGTGTCATTTAATACCAACTCTTGCCACATCACAGGCCAAATGAGGATGAGGATAAAGACGTACCTCCTGTCCCGGAAAAAGGATCCTTTTTCCGGGCACGATACGCAGCATCTTTGAAACAAAAATGCCCCCGGACCAAAATCATGTTCGGGGGCATAGATGAAGCTTGTAATAAGATGGCGCTTAGAACGGGATCTCGTCGTCAAGATCCGGTGCGCCTGCCGGTGCAGAACCGCCGCCGCTGCTGCTGCCACCCGATGCGCCGCCGTTACCCCAACCGGAATCTGATCCGCCACCGTAACCGCCACCATTATCCGAACCGCCGCCATAACCGCCGCCCGAGCTGGAGCTTGAACCACCACCAGAACCGCCACCTTCGCCGCGGTTATCAAGCATGGTCAGGTTCGAGTTAAAGCCTTCAAGTACGATTTCAGTGGTGTAATTGTCCTTGCCGTCCTGGCCCTGCCATTTTCGGGTGCGAAGTACACCTTCGATATAAAGCTTGCTGCCTTTTTTCACAAAGCGCTCTACAACATCGGCCAAACCTTCGTTGAACACAACGATACGATGCCATTCGGTGCGCTCGCGGCGCTCGCCCGACTGACGATCCTTCCAGCTTTCCGAGGTGGCAATGCTGAAATTGGCAATCTTTTTGCCCGCCTGTGTGAAACGAATTTCAGGATCGCGGCCGAGGTTCCCGACGAGAATGACTTTATTGACACTGCCAGCCATGGGTTAATCTTCCAAAGTTTGTGTTGTCCGCCGTTCCGTATCTACGGAACTGGTGAGTTATCATTACGCAAAAATGCGCTGCATTAAAGTTTCAAGTGCGACGCGATCAGTCTCGTCGAACGAACCGGTTTCGACACTATCGACGTCGAGCACAGCAATCAACCGTCCATCACAATCAAAAACAGGCACAACGATTTCTGAATTCGAACGACTGTCGCAGGCAATATGTCCCGGAAAGGCATGAACATCATCAACCATCTGGGTCTTGCCCGTCGCCGCAGCCGTACCGCAAACACCACGGCCAAACGGAATGCGCAAACAGCCCAAAGACCCCTGATACGGCCCAACGACAAGTTCATTTTCCTTTTCTGGATCAACGATATAGAAGCCGGTCCAGAAATAATAGTCGAACTTTTGCGCCAGAATACAGCTTACAGTCGACATCAATGCGGTAACATTGCTTTCGCCCTCGGTGATGCTGATCAGTTCTTTTTCGGCTTCCTCATAAAGGGCCTTTTTCTGTTCTGCGTTCACGTCGTGCTCCTGCGTTGTAAGGGCCTAGGAGTTACCCGCTTGGCCGCGTCGAGACAAGGACAAAATAGCCTGCCCGCAAAGCCAGGTGGTCCGTCTGTCATCAGTATAAAACAACCCCGGCACGATGAACATGCCGGGGTCGCTGCAGACCGCCTTGCGACGGACCAGAAATCGTTTGGGGTCAGAGGCGCTTACCGCTGTCCTTGTCAAACAGATGAACCAGATCGGCACTGGTCGAAAGTGCAAGTTCCTGTCCCTTGGTGAACTGATGTGTCCCCTGCATGCGCAGCGTCACATTTTCACCCTTGTCACCGAATTCAAGATAAACAAGCGTTTCGGCGCCAAGGGATTCGATCATCCGAACCCGTGCCCTTTGCGCCCCACTGCCATCTGCGATCAAGGTGAAATGTTCGGGACGAACGCCAACTACAAGCTCACGCCCGCCATCGATTTTGTGATCAAGATCAATCTTGCTGCCATCACCAAGGACCACATGACTTTTGTCATCCGAAACCTTGCCATCAAGAAAGTTCATCGATGGTGAACCAATAAAGCTGGCAACAAAGAGACTGGCTGGCTTTTCATAGATTTCAATCGGGCTGCCGATTTGTTCTGCAATGCCAGCATTCATTACGATCAAGCGGTCGGCCAATGTCATGGCCTCGACCTGATCATGCGTCACATAAACCGATGTAATGCCAAGGCGTTGCTGAAGGTTCTTGATTTCAAGTCGCATATCAACACGCAGCTTGGCGTCAAGGTTCGACAGCGGTTCATCAAACAGGAAAACTTTCGGTTCACGCACAATCGCACGGCCCATTGCCACACGCTGGCGCTGTCCCCCCGAAAGTTGCTGTGGCTTGCGGTCCAGATGGTCATCAAGCTGCAAGATGCTTGCGGCGTGGCGCACCTTGGTATCGATTTCGGCCTTGCTATAGCCGCGATTTTTAAGGCCATAGGCCATATTACCGTAGTTGGTCATATGCGGATAAAGCGCATAGTTCTGGAAAACCATCGCAATATCGCGATCTGCCGGGGCAACATTATTGACAACGCGGTCATCAATCTTAATCTCGCCACCCGAAATGCTTTCAAGACCGGCAATCATACGTAAAAGCGTCGATTTCCCACAGCCCGACGGGCCCACCAAAACGGTGAATTCCCCGTCACCAATTTCAAGATCGATGCCATGCAGGGCTTTGAACCCGTTGGGATAGGTTTTTTCAGCCTGGTTAAGCGTAACAGTTGCCATTTTCGTATCCTGTATGCGGATCTGTGTATCTTTAAATCACTGATATCAAACGATCGACCGGGGGTTATTTTTCCGTCTCGACCAACCCTTTGACAAACATGCGCTGGAAGATCACCACCACCAGTACCGGTGGGATCGTTGCCATGATTGTCAGTGCGAATGCCTTGGGGAATTGCGGAATCTGACCACCTTCATAAAGCGAGTTATAAACCTGCTTGATCCCGATCACGATGGTGTAAAGCTGATCATCGGTGGTCATCAGAAGTGGCCAAAGATACTGGTTCCAGCCGACCACAAACATGATGATAAAGATCGCCGCGATCATGGTGACCGAAAGCGGCACCAGAATATCGATAAAGAACCGCAACGGCCCTGCCCCGTCCAAACGTGCAGCCTCAAGCAACTCGTCGGGAACCGACCGGAAAAACTGCCGGAAGAAAAACGTCCCCGTGGCCGATGCAATCAGCGGCAGGATCAACCCGGTATAGGTATTCAGCAGGCCAAGCTTGGCAACCACCTCGTAGGACGGCACGATACGCACCTCAAGCGGCAGCAACAGGGTTGCAAAGATCATCCAGAACAGTGGCACGGCCAGCTTGAAGCGGAAATAGACAATCGCATAGGCCGCCATCATCGAAATAATGACTTTGCCAATGGCAAATCCAAGGCCAAGAACCATGCTGTTAAACAGCATTTCAAGGGCTGTCACCCGCCCCTTGGTCGCCGAAGAATCAAACAGGATCGCCCCGTAATTCTCAAGAAAATGTCCCCCGAACCAGAACTGAAGACCGTTCTGGAACAGAAATTCACGTGTATGGGTTGATGACACCAACGCGATCCAGACCGGTGCTATCATGAACAGCGAACCAAGAATAAGGATCAGATGATTGGTGATTGAACGCCATTTTGACTGATACATGACGCGGCCCCTAATAATGCACTTTGCGTTCGATAAATCGGAACTGGAACACCGTCAGCACACTGACCATGATCATCAGCAAAACCGACTGCGCGGAACTGCCGCCCAAATCTGCCCCAAGGAACCCGTCGACATAAACCTTATAGACAAGCGTCGCGGTCGAACCGCCCGGCGATCCTTTGGTCGAAACGTCGATGATGCCGAATGTTTCGAAAAAGGCATATGTCAGGTTGATCACCATCAGGAAGAAGGTGGTTGGCGCCAAAAGCGGGAATGTGATGGTCCAAAAACGCCGTTCGGCACTTTTGCAATCGAGTGTCGCGGCCTCGGTCACCGATTTTGGAATGCCCTGCAAGCCCGACAGGAAGAAGATAAAATTGACACTGACCTGTTTCCAAACGGCAATAAGCGTCACAACAAAGGTCGCATCATTGGCATTCTCGATATGGTTGAATTCAAAACCAAGGCTATTCAAAAGAATATAAAGATCGCCCATCAACGGATTGAATAACATCGTACCTAGCAAGCCCGCCACCGGCGGTGCAATGGCATATCCCCACATCAAAAGCGTCTTATAGGACTTTGCCCCGCGAACAACCTCGTCGGCACGTACGGCCAGGAAAAGCGAAATCGCAATCGAAAGGAACGCAACAAGAAATGAAAATACGGCCGTAAAGATCGCTGATTGCAGCCAACTGCCGCTTGACAGGACATCTTTGAAATTACGGAACCAAACGAATTGCGAGGACATCCCGAAAGCGTCCTCAAGCAAGAAAGATTGATAAACCGCCTGGGCTGCAGGCCACAGGAAAAATATCGCAATGATCAGAATTTGTGGTGCCACAAATAAATAAGGCACCGGGCTATGCCCGAATTGTACGCGTTTCATAATTTACGCAAGGCCCCAAGACGACAAGTCACAAATGGAAACAGGGCGGTCATGAAAACCGCCCTGTCTGATAAAGATGATTAGTTGTAGGTATCGTGGAAGCGTTTCAGAAGGCCGTTACCTTCTTCTTCGATCGTGGCGAATGCCTCGTCGATGGTGGCTTCACCATTCATCATTTTGTCGACTTCGCGATAGATAACTTCACGAATCTGGACATAGAAACCAAGGCGATAACCTTTGGTCCACTCGCCGCCTTCTTCCGAAAGCTGCTGGATGCCAACTTCGGCGTCCGGGCTTTCTTTATAGTAGCCGTCTTTCTTGGCCAGATCATAGGCAGCGTTGGTGATCGGAACATAACCGGTTTCTTTGTGCCAGTAGTACTGGGTTTCCGGTTTGGTCAGGAATTGGAAGAATTCAGCAACACCGGCATCTTGTTCGGCGCTATGACCAGAAAATGCGAACAGTGCTGCACCACCGATAAAGGTCGATTTCGGGGCATCGCCCACACCTTTCCAATACGGAAGGGTCGAGGTCCCAAATTCAAACTGTGCGGATTTCTTCAGACCACCAAAGGACCCTGACGAACCGATCCACATAGCAGATTTCTGCTGTAGGAAGGCATCCTGGTTCGCACCCCATGCACGACCATAGTAACCGTAATACCCGGCATCTTTCCAAGCTTTGACGTGCTTCCAGTGATCTTTCAGCGCATCATTGTTGTAAAGAATTTTCACGTCCGTACTGTCGTAACCGTTATTGGCAGTTGCCATCTGCAGGTTGTGACGCGACATAAAGTTCTCAAAGAAGATCCACGGGCTGTGGGACTGTGCAAGACCTTCGTAACCGGCATCTTTCAATTTCGGTGCGATTTCTTCAAAGTCCTGCCAGGTTTTCGGTGCTTCCACACCCGCTTTGGCAAGCGCATCTTTGTTGAAATACAGAAGCGGGGTCGAGCTGTTGAACGGCAAGCCGATCATTTTACCCTCGGAATCCGCATAGAAATAGCGAACGCCCGGAATGTAATCATTGATATCAAAGCTGCCACCGTCGGCTTCCATGATATCCTGAACCGGTTTCACAGCGCCCTTGGCATTGATGATCGTCGCAGCACCGGCATCAAAGATCTGGATGATGTTCGGCTGGTTTTTCGCGCGGAAAGCAGCGATACCGGCAGTCATCGTGTCTTCGTAGCCGCCCTTGTTGACTGCTACCAGATGGTATTCATCCTGGCTTGCGTTGAAGTCAGCGGTAATCTGATCAACGACTTCACCAAGGCGGCCATCCATAGCATGCCACCAGGTGATTTCGGTCGCAGCGTTTGCCGTGCTGCCAAATGCAAGCACAGCGGCCGCTGCCATCAGGGTTTTACGAAACATGATCTTCTATCTCCCAAATAAAAACTTGTTCGCGCCAACCGCCTGTTGTTCGGTCGACACAACGCATTCGTTTTCATTCGAGGGGGACGTTTCCTCAAGTGACAGTTTTCGGAAATTTACTTTTGATGCGCGAAATAACCTTTAAAACTGCCGTTTTTTATATTTTAGTGTGCATTCGACCCCTTCAAATGTTCGTATGAACATCGCATAAATCGAACTACTTGCAAAGGTTTTCAATCCTGATGATTGACTTTGTTCGGTGTCGATTCTGCCAATCCAACATTTCGCTTGGATTTCCACCATTGTCACTATTATTGCGTCGTCATGCATATGCAACATTGCAGTGCAGTCGTTTCATTTGCACATGCAAAATGGGCGACCGCTGACCACCCATTTAATGTTCATTCGTGAACATACATTTGAGCATGTTAATCCGGCAATCTCAGCCGGGATTTTTATCGCGCTGAACAAAGACCGATAAAAGGGCTAACCCGCCAGAAACCACCATCAGCAACAGCGACAGAGCATTCAATACCGGTGTAGATCCCTGTTTAAGGCGATCAAACATTGCGATTGTCAATGGAGCATCAGATCCCACCAGCATCAGGGTCGTATTGAAATTCTCAAACGACATCAGGAATGCAACGATCCCTGCCCCGACCAGCGCCGGTTTTAGAAACGGAATGGTTACAGTCCACAACGCAGCACGACGCGTGGCGCCAAGATTAAGGGCGGCTTCTTCCAGGCTAACATCGAATTTTCGCAATCTGGCCGAAATCACCAATGTCGTGATCGTGGTAACAAAGGCAAATTGCCCAAGAATCACAAGAAACAAACCGGGCCGCAAGAATTCAAGGTCCCAGCCAATCGTGTCTTCAATACCGTTTGCAATCGCATTCGAAAACACAAGGATCGAAATCCCCAAAATGACGCCTGGTATCACCAATGGCGACAATGCAACAACATAAAGAAGGTTCTTTCCCGGGAACTGCGCCCTTTCAAACAGGAACGCATTACATGTGCCTACAGTCACCGACAGCAAAGTCACCCAAAACGCGACGAAGGCTGAAACCCCGACGCTTCCAAGCAGCTTGCTGTCATTGAAAATTCCGATATAGGGCGCTTCATTGCCAAAGAACCATGCCAATGTTCCACCTTCCCACGGCATGGATGGAAACAGACTGTCATTAAAAGCAAAGACACCAACAACAATCAATGGCGCGCTGAGATAGATGAAAAACAGCGTGATATAGCCAGCATAGACACCTTTGTGAAAACGCGACTGGGGTATACTTGGGATCATGGTTGCGTCCTCCCTCAGCCCACCGTTTCTGAAAGTGTCTGACGGCTTATCTTTAAACCGAACCAGACAATCAGCGATGACAATACCAGCAACAGGAAACCGAATGCCGATCCGGTTTCCCAATTAAATCGGGTAATGAACTGGGTATAGATTTGTTCGGTAAACCACAGGCTATCCTTGCCCCCCAAAAGGTTCGGCGTCAGATAGTTGCCCAATGTCAGCATGAAGACGACGATGCACCCCGATGCAATGCCGGGCATGGCATGCGGAATGACAATATCACGCGTTACCGTAAAAGCATTCCCGCCAAGATCATATCCCGCCTCGATCAGGCTGTCATCCAGACTGTCCAGAACCGACACCAGTGGCACAACCATAAACAGCATCGATGTATAAACCAGACCAACCATGATTGTGGCATCGTTATACAGCATTTCGACCGGGCCATCGGCAATCCCGGCCCATTGCAGGAAATTACTGATCACACCACTTTCGCGTAACAGGATCATCCATCCGAATGTCCGCACCAGCTCCGATACCCAGAACGGAATCAGGCACAACAGAAACAGAATACTCTTGCCTTTACCGCGCATCATTTTGGCGATGTAATAAGATACAGGAAAACCAATCACCAACGTCAAGACCGTCGCCATGATCGACATCACGGCAGTCCTGACATAGGTGTTCCAGTAAAGTGGCTCGACAAAGAACTCGATATAATTGATCAAGCTAAATTCATATTTACCATATGAAATCCGTTCATGCAGCGACACCAGCAGCAAATCGATATGCGGCAGGATCACCAGCAAAAAAAGCCAAAGCACCAAAGGCATTGCAAGCAACACAGCACCAAACCGTATCGTACCGCTGGTCTTGCCCCCTGTTGTTACAGGCGCCGGATTTGTCATGCCACCGCCCCTTGCGTTGTCACGCCTTGCTTCACCGTGCGGACAAAACACCGCGTCTGATCCGCTCCCCAGGTCAGGTTAACCACGTCACCTGCCCTCAGATTGGCAAATGCACCGGTTTGTGGCAAAGCAACAGTCATTTCATGACCGGTTTGGGCATCGCGGACCTGAACGCTACTGGCCGCACCATTAAACAGGACGTTCTCGACTTTGGCCTGAATGCCGTTATCGGTCTTGCCCTGTCCATCAATTGCAATCGCTTCGGGCCGGACAAAGACGTCAACCGATTGACCTTCTGCCAGATCAGGATGAACGCTGCGCGATGCCAGAACCATCCCGCCAGTCGGCAGATTAATGGCAATATTATCTTCCTGCATCGCGCCAACAATCCCTTGCCAGCGATTACTTTCGCCGACGAAACCGGCAACAAAGGCCGTTTGCGGATTGTAATAAAGGTCCTGTGGTGCGCCGACCTGCTCAAACCGGCCCGCATTCATCACGGCCACCTGATCGGACATTACAAGAGCTTCGGACTGATCATGGGTGATGTAAACAAAGGTCGTGCCGATTTCGTTCTGCAACTGTTTAAGTTCGACCTTCATATGTTCGCGCAGCTTAAGGTCAAGCGCGCCCAAAGGTTCGTCCAGCAACAAAACAGCGGGCTCCAGCACCAAACACCGCGCAATCGCAATGCGCTGTTTTTGCCCCCCTGAAAGCTGGTTGATCTGTTTCGGGCCAGAATCCGGCAGACCAACACGCGCCAGCGTATCATTAACCTTGTGCTCGATTGTCGCACGGTCAACACCCCGGCGTTTCAATCCATAAGCAACGTTTTCCGCGACATTCATCATCGGGAAAAGTGCTAGATGCTGAAACACCATATTCACCGGGCGGCGGTTCGGCGGAACCCCCAAAACCGATGATCCCTTAATCAGGATATCCCCCGATGACGGGGCCTGAAAACCGGCCAACATGCGCAACAATGTGGTTTTGCCGCAACCGCTTGGTCCAAGAATGGAAAAAAAGGATCCTTTGGGAATGGTCAGTGAAATAGTGTCTACCGCGGTAAAAGCATCAAAGTTTTTGACCACGTCACGACATTCAAGGTCAAATTGATCTGCCATAGGATCCTGCTGCATGAAATGAATTATCGATGCCGTTTTAACAACGATCATCGCAGAAATGAAAAAATGCAATGTCCCCGGCTGTAATCGCCGGGGACAAAATCATCCGATAAGGATCGGATCACAAGACATAGATTAGTTCGACTGTGCAGCTTTCACACGGTCAAGCGTCTTGCCTTCAAGGGTTTCCAAACCTGCGGGAACCGTCGGATACCATTTAATGTTATCAAGGGCTTCTGCAGAGAAGCTACCTTGGAACTGCGCTTTAAGTTTGTCCTCAGCAAAGGCGTCGGCACCTTTGGATGCGGTGAAGTTCCCGGCACTTGCGGTGATTTTGGCTGCGATTTCCGGCTGCATCACAAAATTGATCCACTTATAGGCAGCATCTTCGTTTTTGGTCTTCCGCGGCAGGACAAAGGTATCGATCCAGCCAAGCGCACCCGATTTCGGCGCAACAAAGGTGATATCGGCATTGTCGTTATTGAGCTTCCAGCCACCGGTATCCCATGCCATTGCCGCAACGACTTCACCCGAACGTACCAGATTCAGCAACGCATCGCCGCCTTCCCAATAGGTTTTAACGTTCGGCTTACACTCAACCAGTTTCTTTTCAACCGCATCAAGGATTTCCTGATACTTGGCTTCGTCACCATAGGCTGCAAACGGGTCCATCCCCATTGCAAAAGCAAAACCAATCAGGGTCGGACGCTTCAGACGGTACGAAACCTTGCCTGCAACGTCGGCATTACAAAGATCGGTGTAATCCTGAACGCCAGCTGCCTTGGTGGTGTCAACGATCAGTCCGCTGGTGCCCCAAACATGCGGAACGCCATACACTTTGCCATCAAGGGTGGTGTTGGATTTGGTTGCTTCCAACATCGACGGGATGAATTTTGCAGTGTCAAGTTTCGAAAGATCGATCGGCTTATAGATGCCGTATTCAAGCTGCGCACCGGAAATACGATCCTGAGACGGCTGGGCAAGGTCAAAGCCGCCACCGCCTGTTGCGCGAAGCTTGGAAATCATGTCTTCATTGTTCGAAAGCGTAACTTCAACGTCAATGCCGGTTTCTTTTTCAAACATCTCAACGACGTCATCAGGGGCATAACCACCCCAGGTCAGCAAGCGAAGCTCATCAGCCTGTGCGTTCGCGCCAAGCATCATCATTCCGGCAAGGGCCGTAAGCCCGAGCAAAGAACCATGCAGTGCGCCATGCTTCTTAGACATTTAATTTTCCTCTCTGTTGACGGATCGGCACTTCCCCTGTCCGACGTCAATGCATTCTGTGGCATTGCTGACGTTCCAGGACGGCACCAGTATCGCAAAAAACTTTGTTGAAACGAAAGCAAAAACGATCATTTTGCGTTCTTTTGAACAATTCGTTTCAATTTTCACCGCGAACACTGATTTTCCGCAAGTTAAACTTCTGCAACAATTTTTTAGGTCAAGACGCTCAATATGGCCTGATCCGAACATGAAAAAAGGGGCCGTCGCCATGACCGCCCCTTTGCATTCAAATATTTCCCCCTAAAACCCTAGTCATCAGCGCTAAATTCTGCTGGGCATTCAAGTTTGACATATGCCTTGCCATTGATGTCAAACAAATGCGCGGCACCGGCTTGCGCCGCCGCACTAATCGTTTCACCAAGTTTCACCCGGCTGTGCCCCGGCCCGCGCACTGTAAAACGGTCCTCATTCGGAAGTTTCAAATACAGATACGTAGAGTCGCCAAGTTTCTCGACCACATCAACCTCGCCCGTCACCGAAACGGCCCCCGTCTCGCCCAGCGATAGATGTTCGGGGCGAATGCCCATCTCGACATCCTTGCCGATATCACCAGCCGGAACATCGAATGGCAGAATGGCTTTGGCTCCCCCCGGAACGGTGACGGTCACCTTGCCCGGCTCAACCGCATCAATCCGCACCGTGGTGAAATTCATCGCTGGTGACCCGATGAACCCCGCGACAAAACGGGTTTGCGGATGATGATAAAGCTGCATCGGTGACCCGACCTGCTCGACATTACCGGCATTCAGAACAACGATCTTGTCGGCCAGTGTCATGGCCTCGACCTGATCGTGGGTGACATAAACGATCGTCGATTTCAGCTTCTGATGCAGCTTTGCAATTTCAAGACGCGTCTGAACACGCAGGGCCGCATCCAGATTGGAAAGTGGCTCATCAAACAGAAAGACCTTTGGCTGGCGCACAATTGCCCGCCCGATGGCAACACGCTGGCGCTGCCCGCCAGACAGTTCCGACGGACGGCGATCCAGCAATTGATCAAGTTGCAGGATACGGGCGGCTTCTCGCACGCGCTGATCAATCGCCCCTTTGTCGTGATTGGCCAGTTTCAAGCCGAATGCCATGTTTTTATAGACCGTCATATGCGGATAAAGCGCATAGGACTGAAACACCATGGCAATCCCGCGATCACGCGGGCTTTTGGCGTTGACCACATCCCCGTCAATCATCAAATCACCACCGGTGATATCTTCCAGACCGGCAATGATGCGCAGCAAGGTCGATTTACCACAGCCCGACGGACCAACGAAGACAACGAACTCGCCATCCTCAACATCCAGATCAATGCCATGCAGCACATCAACAGCGCCATAGCTTTTGCGAATCTGGTCCAGTTTCAAATCAGCCATTTAAAATGCTCCTGTCACACCAACAATCATTTCACCGCGCCAGATGTCAGGCCGCGAATGAGCTGTCGAGAGAAAATCAGATAAAGGATCATGATCGGAATGATCGCAAGGCTCAGCGACGCCAGAACAGCGTTCCAGTCGGTCACGTATTGACCAATGAACTGCTGAATACCCAGCGTGATCGTCTGCTTGCCATCGCCGGGCGCCAGAATCAGCGGGAACCAAAGATCGTTCCAGATCGGGATCATGGTAAAAACGGCAACGGTTGCCACAGCAGGCCGGATCAGCGGCAAAATGATCGCAAAGAAAATCTTGAATTCACCCACTCCGTCGCAACGGGCGGCTTCTTTCAGGTCTTTGGGAATCTGATGCATAAATTCCGTCAGGATAAAGATCGCCAGCGGTAATCCTTGCGCCACATAGACCAGCACAAGTGCTGTCAATGTGTTGATCAGGCCCAAATCAACAATCAGGTTCAGGATCGACACCGACCCCAAGCGGATCGGCACCATAATACCAATCGCCAGATAAAGGGCCAACCAGGTGCTGCCGGGGAACTTGTATTCCGACAAGGCCCATGCGGCCATAGCACCCAACAGCAAGACAACGGCAATCGTTATGATCGTGACACTGAAGCTGTTGAAGAAAAACACCTCGAAATTTGATTTCGCCAAAACTTTGGTGAAACCCTCAAGGCTAAAGGTCTCGGCATTGGGCAGGCCCATCGGATCGCGGAAAATGCCCTTGCGGGTTTTGAATGCGTTGATGATCACAAGGAAGATCGGATACAGCGCCACCAGCGTATAGGTCATCAGGATTGCATGCACGATCACAGCCCGTGACATATCTTCCCTGCGGATATTTTTCGTCATCATCTTGCCGTTCCCTTACAACTGGTAGCGCGCCAAACGGCGCTGCACGGCGAACAGATAGAAAAGAACCCCGGCAAGAATGATCAGAAACATCAATGACGCGACAGTCGCGCCAAGGCTTGGATTGCCAAGCTGCAACTGATAGCCAAAGAAAGTCCGATAGAACAATGTGCCCATGATATCGGTCGAGAAATTCGGCCCGGCCAGCGCACCTTTTACCGCATATATCAAATCGAATGCATTGAAATTGCCCACAAATGTCAGGATTGACACCATGGCAACTGTCGGCAGAACTAAGGGTAACTTGATATGCCAGAACACTTCGAAATGGGTCGCACCGTCAACGATTGCGGCATCAACCAAATCGTCAGGTATCGCCAATAGGGCGGCATAAATCAGCATTAAAGGGATACCAACCCACTGCCAGACCGAGATAAAGGAAAGCGTGATCAAGGCCGATCCTTCCTTGCCAAGCCACGGTCCGAACAATGATTTTAATCCAAAAATATCAAGGATATCGGTACCAACGCCCCAAACCGGGCTAAGGATCAACTGCCAGATAAAGCCGACAATCACCACCGAAAGCATGGTCGGCATGATCATCAAGGTGCGGTAACTGTTGCGAAACTTCAATCGCGGCAGGCTTAGTATCCCCGCAAGCGCGATCCCGATCGGGTTCTGCACCAGCATATGCACCGCAAAGAATTTCATATTGTTCCAGAAACTGTTCCAGAACGTCGCCGACCAGTCGGGATCGCCCAAAATGGTCCGATAGTTATCAAAACCGACAAAAGCCAGTTCCTCGCCACTTGGCGCGGCATAGAAGCTAAGCCGAATGGAATCGATCAGCGGATAGATCATGAACAACGAGTAGATGATCGTCGCGGGTGCCAAAAAGGCAAACACAGGCAGTTTTGCCTTGCGCCAATCGGTCATGGGCCCGGAATGCGCCATACCTTATCCTGTCTTTCCGAAATTAAGCCAACGGAGACCGGGGTCTCCGGTCAATATTCGTCCCGATTGATGATGGCAGCCATAGCCTGATTTGTCAGTCAACACATTGCATGAAAATCAGAAACAACCATCCGGAACCATGCCGGCAGATAGGCAGATAAAAGAATGGCAGGCGCAAAAATCGCCTGCCATCTGAAATCAGGCCTTACTGATGCGGGGCATACCACTTGGCAAGACCGGCTTCGGCAGATTTACCTGCTTCTTCCGGGCTGAGCGTGCCGTTGATAACCTGTGCGGAAAGGTTCCACAGTTCGTTTTCAAGGTTCGGCGTACCACGTGACAGGATCTGATACGAGTTACGAATGGTAGACTCGCATTTCTGACGCCAGCTGACGAATTCGTTGGCAACCGGATCGCTGATCTCGACCTTGTGGTTCGACAACGAGAAGAACCCCGGAAGCGCGTTCGAATAAAGCGATGCGAACTCGCTTCCGGTCATCCATTCAAGGAAAACCTTGGCTTCGGCTGCATTTGGCGATTTGGCATTCAGACCAAGCGCAATATCGGTGTGATCACTGATATAGCAGGTATCCGAACCAGCGGCAGCTGGCGGCGGGAAAGCACCGAATTTGAAATCGGCCTGACTGTTAAACAGTGAAATATCCCACGACCCTGCCGGATAAATAGCAGCACGGCCAAGCGAGAACAGGTTCTGTGCATCCGGATATGAAATGGCTTCATAACCATCTGGCAGATAGTTCGACCAACTTGCCAGTTCAGCAAAGGTATCGACATACGGTTTGTCGGTGAATTTCGCACTGCCATCAATCAGGGCTTTGCGGCCTTCTTCACCCTTCCAATAGTTCGGGCCAATATTCTGGAAGCCCATGGTTGCGGCCTCCCACTGATCGGCCGTACCCATTGCCATCGGAGCATAACTGCCTTCTTCCTTGATCTTATCAAGGACGGCATAAAATTCTTCGCGGGTTGTCGGTACTTCGACGCCCACTTCCTCAAAGGCTTCCTTGTTATAGATGAACCCGTGGATAACGGAGGCCATCGGCAAACAGAAAGTCACGGAACCATCATCGGTCTGCCAGGCTGATTTCGCAACCGACGAGAAATTATCCATGCCCTTAAGGTCATCAAGAGCCGCAAGATTGCCCTGTTTGTAAAGTTCAAGCGACGCGTCAAACGGGCGACAAGTGATCAAATCACCTGCGGTTCCACCGGCCAGTTTAGCATTGACCGTGGCGTTATATTCGGTCGGCGCACTCGGCTTGAAACTTACCTGAATATCAGGATGAACCTTGTTGAATGCCGGAATGATTTTGTCGTTCCAGATATCAATATCGTCGTTGCGCCAGCTCTCAATCACGAGCTCACCAGCAGATGCCATCAACGGAACCAGGGCGACACTTGCCGCCAGGGCCGCTGCCAAGCCTTTTGCAAACACTTTATTCGACATTTATGCCTCCTCTGATCAATGTCGGCGAACCGGCATCCCTGCAGATGTCAGTCCTTATACTCAAGCGCTGTCCGGAGATTTCCGTTAAACATCGCAAGAATCTCTTTGGCTCTCGCGCTTTCATGCCCTTTGGCAATCAAAACCGCGATGCGGATATCAAATTGTGCATGTTCAAGCGCGTTTTCGGCGGTAACCGGATCACAGCAGGCAATATGCCCGGTGATACGGATCGCACGGTCACGCAACTTGATGTTCTCGGCGCGCATACCCACCATCAGGTTGTCAAAAAGGCGCCCAAGCTTGTTCATGACAAGTGATGAAAGAATATTGATCGCCGCCTTCTGCGCCGTCCCGGCCCCCATGCGAGTAGAACCGGCGATGACCTCGGGGGCGCTATCAAGGAAAATACCGCACTCGGCCGCCGTCAAAAGCCTGCCATCGGGATTATTGCAAATACCAACGGTAAAGGCCCCGCAGTCACGTGCACGTTCAACAGCGCGCAACGTATAAGGCGTCGAACCACTGGCTGCGACGGCAATGATGGCATCGCCTTCGCCAATATTATGCTGGGTAATTTCGTTCTCGGCGGCTTGCGCGTCATCTTCGGCGGAATTAAACACACCCGGCGCGCTTTGCACCCCGCCGGCCAACATGACAATCGTCATATCTTCGGGCCAGCCAAACGTCCCGCCAAGCTCCTTGGCATCCTGCCAGGCCACCGTACCAGACGTCCCCGCCCCGACATATACGAGACGCCCGCCGCCGCCCAGGCGACGTGCTATCCCATTTGCGGCTGTCGCCAAATCCGTCAGGACCGGACCCAGCGATGCGACCGCGCGCATCTGACCTTCCCACAAGGCCATCAGGAAATCGGCGTCGGACCATTGATCCAACCCGGCAAAGCGCATATCGAAATCTTCAGTGCGTGATGCCATTTTCCAATCCCCCTCTCTCAATTAAATACCATTATGATACCATCGACACAAGCCACTTCCTGAATATTTCACAAGAATCACTCACCTACACTTAATATATACATTTAAATCAATGCATTAATAGAAAATTTGACTTAATGACTACAGAACACACCCCAAACACATAAGACAAAAATGGAACCATAATTATAGTCAGTGGATTTACATTGGTATTGATTTTTAAGATACCACTCTGCTATGATCCCAGCAATTAGGGATGGGCGACATGCAAACCTTACACAAAGAAAAGCTTTATCTTGGCATTGATGGTGGCGGCACACGTTGCCGCGCACGTATTGTCAATGATGCTGGCATTGTTTTAGGTGAAGCAACACGCGGGGGCGCCAATACCCGCCTTGGCATAGACCATGTCTTTGGCGAAATCATTGCGACCGCAACCATGGCACTTGACGAAGCCGGTCTTGCAAAACCCCGCCTTGCCGATTTGCATGCCGGATTGGGATTGGCGGGACTGTCGCTGGAACGCGAGCGCAAACTTGCCAAGGCTTATAAACATCCCTTTGCCAGCGCCTGTTTCGCGACCGACGCCTATACTGCATGTCTTGGCGCACATAATGGCGCAGATGGTGCCATCCTCATTGTTGGCACGGGAACTTGTGGTCAGGCAATTGTCAAAGGCCGCGAATTGGCATTAGCTGGCTGGGGTTTTGAAATTTCCGATATCGGCAGCGGCGCCCGCATCGGGCGATGCGCCATTGAAACCGCCCTGCTCGCCCATGAAACTCTGGTGCCATCATCTGATCTGACGCGCGCCATCATGAAACATTTCAACGACACCCCCGAAAAGATCGTCGCCTTTGCTGAAAAAGCACGCCCCGCTGACTATGGCACCTTCTGCCCGATGGTATTCGATGCCGATCTTAACGGCGACACCATTGCCGCCAATATCATTGATCTGGCGGTTACGGCCAATCGTAACATCCTGCGCAAGCTTCGGGATTTCGGCGCAGAACAGCTGTCATTAATGGGCGGGCTTTCCGATCAAATGACCAAACGCATGCCAGACGATATCCGCGTCGCATTGGTGCCCGCCCAAAATGACGCCCTGCATGGGGCCATTCTGCTGGCACAAAATCATCACAAGGTGTCCGCATGATCAGTACAGCCGACGTCATCGCCAGCCTGCGTGCCCGCGACATCGAAAACATCGGTCACGGCCCGCTTTATCGTCGTCTGCAAACCGCGCTTAAGGCGGTCATTGATGACGGCATCCTGAAAATTGACGACGCCCTGCCAAGCGAACGCGATCTGGCCAACGAACTGGGCATTTCACGCGTGACTGTGCGTAATGCCATGCGCGCCCTGGTCGAAGAAGGCGTTCTGGTCCAGCGCCACGGTGCAGGCACCTTTGTCGCACCGCGCGTTGAACAGGCTCTGTCGCGCTTAACATCCTTTACCGAGGATATGATCACACGTGGCATGAACCCGGGGGCCATCTGGATTGAAAAAACCCTTGGTCATGCCTCACCCGAAGAAGCCATGGCGCTCAACCTGTCACCCGGTACCGAAGTTACCCGGTTGCGGCGTTTGCGGACGGCCAATGACAAACCGATGGCGCTTGAATATGCGGTGGTGCCGCGCGCCTTTTTGCCAAGCCCGGACGACGTCGAAAAATCTCTTTATGATGCGCTGGCAAAATACGGCAAGAAACCGGAACGCGCCCTTCAACGTCTTCGTGCCGAACTGTTTGACGGTGAAACCGCCAAAATCCTTGGCGTCCCGGATGGCAGTGCAGCGCTTTATATCGAACGCCGCTCGTTCCTGGCGGACGGCACCCCGGTCGAATTCACCCGTTCTTATTACCGTGGTGACAGTTACGACTTTATCGCTGAAATGCAGGTCGATGCGCGCTGACACAGATCGCGTTGCACGGTCCAGATACACAAGGAAATATTTCGATATGAGCACACGCTGGACCCCAAAAACCCAGATGGGCCGCGAATTGGCAGAAGCCCCGGTTGTTGTTGGCAAACAGCTTGCCCATAACAAGGCGGCAATTGAGGCCTTGGTTGCCAATCTGCGTGCCAACCCACCGAAATTTGTCGTAACATGTGGCCGGGGCAGCTCCGACCACGCAACGCTTTATGCAAAATACCTGATCGAAAGCCAGCTTGGCATTCCGGTGGTTTCAGCCGCACCGTCGATTGTGTCGATCTATAATCGCTCCATCGCCAGCAAAGACGCGCTTTTCATTGCAGTCTCCCAATCGGGAAAAAGCCCCGATCTTGTCAAAAACGCTGAGGCCGCCCGTAATGCCGGTGCGCGCACGGTTGCCTTGGTCAATGTTGTCGACTCACCTCTTGCCAAAACCGTTGATCACGTCATTCCGCTAATGGCAGGCCCGGAAACCAGTGTTGCCGCCACCAAATCCTATATTACCACCCTGTCGGCCATCGCCCAGATTGTCGGCGGCTGGACCGGGGATTTGGCATTTAACACCGCCCTTGCCACCCTGCCCGCATCGCTTGAAAAAGCGCTTGCCATGGATTGGCTTGATGCGGCCGATGCCATTGCCAAATCAAACGGCCTTTATGTCATCGGTCGTGGTCCGGCCTTTGCCATCGCGCAGGAAGCCGCCCTTAAATTCAAGGAAACCAGCAGCCTGCACGCCGAAGCTTTCAGCGCAGCCGAGGTTAAACACGGCCCGATGGCACTGGTGACCAAGGACTTCCCGATGCTGGTTTTCTCTCAACAAGATGCGTCACGTGACAGTGTCGAGGATTTCCTGGAAGAAATGCGAGCCAAGACCGACAATCTGTTTGCGGCTGAAACCGGCTATGCTGATATTAAAGGCCATCTGCCGGTGGTCGAAGACATCCATCCGCTTTTGGCCCCTATCGCCATGATCCAGACTTTCTATACACTGGCCGAACATGTCGCGCTGGCACGCGGATGCAATCCGGATGCACCGCCGCATCTTTCCAAAGTGACGGAGACTCACTAATGACCAATTTTGCCATTACAAATGCGCGTGTTTTCGACGGCAGCGAATTTCATACCGGCAAAGCTGTTATCATTCGGAATGGCAAGGTCGATGCAATTGTCAATTCCCGCAATATTCCGTCAGATATAGCGGGATTTGACGCCCAAAATCAGATCCTTGCCCCCGGCCTGATTGATGTACAGGTCAATGGCGGCGGTGGTGTGCTGTTAAATGACGAACCCAATGTTGATGGCGTACGTGCCATCATGGCCGCCCATCGTAAATTCGGCACCACGGCAATGCTGCCGACCCTGATCACGGATCACCGCGAAAAGATGGATTTAGCCATCGCCGCCGTAACCGATGCTATCCATCAGGAAGTCCCCGGCATTGTCGGCATTCATCTTGAAGGCCCATATCTGAATGCCGAACGCAAGGGCGTTCATGATCCCAATATCATCCGCCCGATGGAAGACGACGCAATTGAACTGCTAACCCGGTTGCCCAATGGCCGCATTCTTGTGACCATGGCCCCGGAAAAAGCCACAACAGGCACAATCGCCAAGCTTTCTGAACGTGGCGTTTTGGTCTGTGCCGGACATACTGCGGGCACATACAACGACGTGCAAGCCGCCATCAGCGAAGGTTTGCGTGGCTTTACCCATCTGTTTAACGCCATGAGCCCGATGTCGCATCGTGAACCCGGTGTTGCCGGGGCAGCCATGGCCGATGACAGCACATGGTGTGGCCTGATTGCCGATGGGTATCATGTTCACCCGGCCGTGCTTAAAATTGCCATTCATGCCAAGGCCACCGGCAAGATCATGCTTGTCACCGATGCCATGCCAACCGTTGGTGCCACAAACAAACGGTTTGTTCTGGGCGGCGAGGAAATCATTGCTTCCGATGGCCGATGCGCATTGGCCGATGGCACACTTGCCGGGTCCGATCTTGACATGATTTCGGCGGTCAAAAACTGCGTTGAAATGGTCGGAATTGACCTTGGCGAAGCTTTGCGCATGGCATCACTTTACCCGGCCGAATTCCTTAATCTTGCCGATATTATGGGGCGGATCGCACCGGGATATCAGGCTGATATGATCCTGTTTGACGACCACTACAACATCGCGCGAAGCTGGATCAAAGGCGCAGAATAATACCGCAATAACAAAAGACTAAACACCTATCAAGAGGCACAACATGAAACCAATCCGTATCCTTGTCGTTGGTCTTGGCAATATGGGATTGTCGCACGCCAAAGCCTATCACGCCCTGGACGGATACGAGATCGTCGGGTTATGTGCGCGCTCTGAAATCCCTGCTGACAAACTACCGGACGGTTTTGATGCCTATCCGCAATTCACTGATTTCGACACAGCATTGGCAAAAACCAAACCCGATGCGGTATCGATCAATACCTATACCGAAACCCATGCGGATTTTGCCATTGCGGCGTTTGAATCCGGGGCGCATGTCTTTATCGAAAAGCCACTTGCCGCCACGGCAATTGATGCAGAACGCGTTGTTGCGGCGGCAAAGAAACATGATCGCAAACTGGTAATCGGCTATATCCTGCGCCATCACCCATCATGGGCAAAATTTGTCGAAGTTGCCAAAACACTGGGCAAACCGCTGGTCATGCGCATGAACCTCAATCAGCAAAGCAGTGGCGCGTTTTGGGAAACCCACAAACGCCTGCTGAACAGTGTTTCACCGATTGTCGATTGCGGTGTTCATTACCTTGATATGATGTGCCTGATGACCGGGGCCAAACCGGTTTCGGTCAGTGCAATTGGCGTGCGTCTGTCTGAGGAAGTCGCCCCTGACATGTATAACTATGGCCAACTTCAGGTTCGCTTTGATGATGGTTCGGTTGGCTGGTACGAGGCAGGCTGGGGTCCGATGATCAGCGAAACAGCCTTCTTTGTGAAAGACGTGATCGGCCCCAAAGGTTGCGTTTCAATCACCGACGTCGAAGAAAAAGGCGCCGGTTCGGCCGATATCGACACCCACACCAAGACCAATGCCTTAAAGCTTCATCATGCTGCCACAGATTCTGCCGGAAAATTCACACATTTGGACGAAATCATCCGCACAGATGACGAGCCCGATCATGACGGCCTGTGTCTGCGTGAACAGCAATTTTTCCTAAAGTCTATAACAGAAAACCTTGACCTTACGCAGCATATGGAAGATGCATTGGGCTCCTTACGGATCGCCCTCGCTGCGGATCAATCGGTACGCACGGGGGAAACAATAA
>TARA_R110001583_G_scaffold16272_1_pt1 | contig 23234 bp, 21 predicted proteins | sample TARA_R110001583 | Tara Oceans TARA_R110001583 (sample SAMEA4398432) | marine metagenome | biome: Polar Biome; feature: [MES] marine water layer (ENVO:01000295) within the mesopelagic zone...; material: water (ENVO:00002006), including particulate matter (ENVO:01000060) such as...... | reverse complement strand
TGGGAACACCTGCAAATCCAACCGGCCAGGGACCAGGAAGTCGTTCCCCTGCCACATTCCCTGCCGGGTCTGAGGAGTACTCAGCGTCACCTGCTGTTGTTGCAGCAGAGAGAATTTTATTTGAAAGAAATAGATTTAGTCCTGAGAATTCATCCATGCTGCCGTCTGATCTCGAACTTCCTCCAGGGTCGCCTTCTTCGATGTTCCCGCCCGGTCGATCAGCATACGCTCCCCAGCTATCAGACGCCTCCCTGTCTGCTACGGGATTTGACGCCGGAGCTGGCAAGACGGGAACTACTGTCATCCCAGGCGATAATAGCTTTGGAAATTATGATCCAGCGTCGAGCGAGCTGTCATGGGCTCGAAGGCTCGAGCAGGTAGGTACATCCCTGATGGCAAAAGCTGCAGGCTTTGATCATGAAGTCTTTGACTCGATAGACCCAAGAAATATCGACTACGCAGGAATGCTCGACGGCACTTCAGATATTAGTCTCCCAAACCCTGTTGATGGTGAAAATACCATGAAGAGCCCGAGCTCTTTTCGGGCTAGAAATGCCTACGGAGCTCCGTTTATAAGAGGAGACAGAGGACAGTTTTACTCACCTGAAGCAATGAAGGGACTGTCATTCGGAGCGACTTATACCAGCGCGACTCCCTTTATCTCATACGGGACTAACACAGACGGGATTCATCTTGCAATGGCTGCCGCACTGATCGACGCGCTTCACACGATTGTTAAAGCGACATTTGAGAGTGTTAATGACTACAATGGAACGCATGCTGGCGTTCAGCTTAGAAAGGGACCGTACTTTGCTGGAGAGTCAAGCGCTATTACGCACTCAGCTAAGTTTGGCTTACTAAGAAGCAACGTCTTAGTCCCAACACGAAATCCTTATTCTGACTGCGTTGATGCTGGCTGGAAATCTCTGTTTGGAAAAAAGCTTGGCAAGCTTTCAGATGCCACATCTTCTGGTAATCAGATTGTTGCCGGCTCACCGGGATTCTGGCTAGCAATAGCTAGAGATGTTATGAGAAGCTACAATGGCACGATAAGTAACGCAATGAAGCTAACAGCTGATAAGTTTGAGTCAGGATTGTCTTCTACAATGGCCAGCCTTCTTAGTGCTGTATCACGTACAAAGATAATAGGCATAATGAATGTTGCAGCCATGGTGGGTGATGTAACTCTCCAGGCAACTGGTGCTTCACCCATGGGAACAAACCCGTCCGGAAGGGTTAAACCTTTCAATGTAGACGACCTTTCTGATGGCCCTGCTACAAGAATTGCAAAAAGCAGGACAGGAACCGGTCAGACTTCTCTAGCACTAGCCTGGAGAGGTAACTCTGTTCCGGCTCTCTACATTGCACCTCGTCCTCTCGCAATTGCCTCTTTAAGGATGGCAACTGTGGCCTTTGGAACTAACCCGCTTAAGGGCATGATGGGATCAAGCCTGATTAAGAATACATACGTGGACGTCTTCGCTGAGGGCCCTGCTGCTAGGGTTCCCAACGATATAGTTGAGAGAATGGAAAATCTTCTTGATGCAGAGTACGTCCCGTTCTACTTCCATGATCTACGAACTAATGAGCTGGTAACGTTCCACGCGTTTATTGATACATTAACAGACACATATAACCCGCTCTGGGCAGAGACAAGAGGCTACGGGCGAATGGATCCTGTTCAGGTCTACCGCAGCACTGAGAGAACTCTACGATTTACATTTTATGTGGCATCGACATCTAAGGAAGACTTTAATGAGATGTGGTGGAAGATAAACAAGCTAACGACTCTAGTATACCCACAATGGACAGAGGGTACGAGGCTAAAAACTATTACAGAAGCGGGCGACCCGTCTACGTTCATACAGCCGTTCAGTCAAGTCATGGGAGCTTCGCCCTTGATACGTGTCAGAATCGGTGATGTTATTAAAGGAAATTATTCTAAGTTTAATCTTGCCAGAATATTCGGTGTCGGTAACGAGGGAATAGAGCCAAAACCCTTCAAGGACGAAGGAGGTTTTCCGGGCAGCCTGCTACCAGACTTCTTTGACTTCGATGTTAAGCAGTATGAGATTCTTTTTAATGCAATGTTTGGATCTCCTCTGACCTGGTTCGACGGTCTCGGCGGAAGTAGGATTCTTAGAGCTATGGCATCTCAGCTTCTGATTAACGGATTTGCCAACCCGCTAGGGCTAGCTCTTGTCCTAAGAGAGCTTCAAGATCCTGATGCTGTTGTCAACCCAGTTATGGCAAGTGTTACTGCAGCTGGCGCACTCCAAGCAGCGGGATCAGCACTTAGAGCCTCAGCATCTAAGCTCATGGGATACATACCAATTCTTGATTTTCCCTTTCTTAGGGCATCTTCAGATACAGGATACTCTGAATACGCTGACGGATCAGGATACAGGTGGAGAATAACTCATCCAATTAGAGTTAGTGTAACTGACAGAACACAGGTGCCTGCATCAGGGTTGGAAAGAAAAGGTCAAGCCAACGCAATGGATGCGGTAAAGGGGCCCAAGAGAAGTGCTGACCCAGTTACCAAGACAATGTATAAGGTAAAAGTCTGGGACCTTACTGCCCCTTACGACATGCAATTTAAAACATTCTGGGTAGCTCACGCAGACCTGCTTCCTAATCCCGATCAGGTCTTCAACATGTACGTCTTACCGTTCTTTGCAGTTAGTGCTCTTCTCGACGTCATCGTTCAATCTATAGCTAATGAGGTGGCAACTCTAACAGGTATTCCAGCTGATGAGTTAAATGTGAATGCAAAGGATTCAGCTAAGTTTATGCATGAGGATAATAACCCTATTAGTAAGGCTTTTGAGACAACTGCTGGCCGCGGCTTAGCGGGAGTGATAACATCATTAAACTATGAGTGGATTTCCGGGGATACTATTACATGGGATCTAGATTGGAATTCTAGAGCACCGATGCTAACAAAAGTAACTATGGGATTTAAGGCAATTCACGATCTACCGCCAGGGCTTGACTATTCAGGCTACAACAGAGCACCTATTTACAATGTGGGAGATATCATGCAGAAGGTTGCAGGAGATCCCTACAGGGATTCCGGAAGAGGCTCCCACGATGTCTATAGGAACCAGGGTGGTCGTGCAGCAGAGAAGAACAAGAGCTAATTTTTAAAATTTAATTGGAGATAAACTATGTCGATGAGCAGATACGCATTTTCGCCTAGAGTCAATAGCGACGGAATCCCAGCAATCGGAACTTCAGCTATTAGCTTTAAAATTTATAACGCTGTGTTAAATGGTGCTATTCCGTGCACATTTAAAACTTTAACAGAAAAACAACGACTCGATCACATAGCTGGCCAGCTTTATGGATCAGCAGATTTGTGGTGGGTAATTGCAGCAGCTAGCGGAATTGGCTGGGGCTTACAGGTCCCTGCTGGTACAGTCCTAAGAATTCCTAACAGCATTGGCCCAGTTCTTGCGTATATGAGGTAGGTAGAAAGTGGCATCACTAAAGACAATAATAGAGGATATCTTCGGGCCTCCAGATGATCTTCCAGCTATAAACGGATTGGGAGCAGCAGTAAAGTCTCTAAGCAGATATTACACTGCACTCTCCCGACCTGACCTGGTTCAAATAGCCCTGGCTGAAGGACCTAATCTTGACAAGACAGGCAGGGACACATCTGGTGTTTCAATGGAGCTAGAGAAGCTTACAGCAAAGATGACACCAGGCCAGTTTGAAAATATTATGGATGTCTTACTGGATAACACAGCAGGTGCATATTTTGTTCATGATATGCTAACACAAGACAAGCTAAAGTCACAATTTGCGCTGAAGGGTTCTTATGATGGAACGCAGAATTTTGTCCAAATAGTGTTTGAGCCAGACTATGCCAAAGGCGGCCTAGAAACATTTATCTTGAAGGAATGTCCAGAAGTTACATTTCCTATTCCAGCAAGCGTAACAGAGAAGGAAGCTAGCATTAAAGGAATAACTACATCTGTTGCTATCCCCCTTGGGGGAAGCGGGGAGGTACCCGACCCTTACACAGTTAATCTTGCACCAGCATCTCCTACGCGGAATGCATCTACATTAAGCGGAGCCCCAGAGGCTGGCCCAAATTTAGTTGCATTTATCTTACCGAATCACAAGATTAGTCCAAAAAAGAGAATGGCAGCAGCAACAACACTCTTTATGAATGCTATTCCAACCGTTGAAATGTCTCGATGTACTCCTTACCTTGATGTAAGGCTTGTAACAAATCTTTCACCTGTTCCTGGAGCTCGTGAACAAGCCATGACAATCTCAAGATTCTTAGGGATGAGCATAGGAGAGGGAACGCCTGGCGGAGGACAAGATAACACAGGAATGGTAAACGCTCTTCCAGTGAAAGCCATAGATGGGTCACAGCCCTGGATGTTAGTAACTGACCCGAATGCATCAGATCCGTCAAAAGTTCAAACATTTGAACCTTCAGTCTCAGCAGCAGGCATGGAGCTATTCGCATCTCCTCAGACAATGGTAAATGCAAATATAAACAGCCGTGATTCAGACGGAAACTTAGCTTATGGCACCGGAGGAAGCGTCATTGATCCAATGGTCCCGTTTATGACTCTTGAGAGCTTTGAGATAAATGTTGTTGGAACAGGCCAAGCAATACTTGCAGACAAGCGTGGAAGGATGAAGTTTACACTCCATGATAGATCTCGCATGCCAGACATTCAACCTATTATTGACTGCGGTTTGTTTGCAGGTACATATATAGTTGTCGAATATGGATGGGCACACCCAGACGGATATTCAAATAGCAACAATGCGTTTGGCGTCCTTCTTAATAACATGAGATGCAAGTCCACTTTTAACATTGAGGCTACAAACTTTACTATCGACGGTGATGGGCAAGTTCACTTCACAATGGATCTTGCTACGCGCGGAAGAACAGAGGCAAACACAGTTCCTATCTATACTGGAAATTTAATGCCAATAGGCCCGTTCAAGCAGATAATAGGGTCATGGTTAGCATCTCAGCTTCAGCAGCTCGCTTCTGACAATCCAGCTGTGCCTCCAAAGACTCAAAAAGAGATCAGGGGAAAATTGGATTTTGCAATGAACAAAGCGTCAGATTCTTCCTCTGCTGTTCCTCGTGCTTTATTCGATCAGTTTATGGCAGTGATAAATCCGCCCCCAGCTGATCCGGCTACGACTGATCCTGTCACAGTTGACGTGGCAACTGTTATCGAAGGAATAAAGACAATGGTGGGTGATCCAGCTGATGAAAATGATACAGGCAGTGATGCTGTCGCAGGCGCAAACCCTGTGTCAGAGATACAATCCCGCATTGATATGATGAAAACCACACCTGATCCATTTGCGCCAGGGACACTTCCACAATCTGTGACTGAGAGCATAAATACAGGAGGTGTCGGGAGCCTAGTATCTTTGGGCAAGATAATAATGAATTTTATCGGAGTTCCCTTAACAGCTTGCGGAAGATTTGACGAGGTTCAGGTTTTCTTTTGCAGATTTAATGACAATGCTGGCGCTGCCAAATACTATGATTCTATTGCTAATTTTCTTATTGACATAGAGGACTTTGCAAATAAAATGACTGATCCTGAGTCAGGATGGATTGCTGGAAATCCGGGCATGTCAATATCAGCATTTGTAAATTTCCTTACTCGAGAAGTGATTCAAAAATCTGACTCAGTCAATTACGGAGTAACTGCTTTACAAAATAGCATAAGTGATGCTCAAAAGGCACAGGCAGAGGCCAAAGGAGCTGATGCGAAACAAATGCAAGCAGCAATAAAAAGTCTCAGCTCTGATCTAGAAGAGAGGCTAGTATCAATTTACGCATCAGGGATGCCAGCTGAGCCAACATTTGTTCCGCCACAAATAAAAATAATCTTAGAAGCAGTTCCAGTAATTCAGTTTGATCCATCTCTTGCCACCCCTGATTTTGTTAGAAACGATTCAAAAACAATTCTCAGAGTTATAGTTTGTGATGAAAATGCCTCACCAAGTCAAGATGAACAATTTTTACTTGCAGCAGCTACTGACGGCTTGCCCTCTTACAGACAAAAAACAACAGGGACTGCTGAAAGCATCGAGACTGCTTCAGCAGACGGAAAAGCCCCTAAGCCCCCAGGCGGGCAATCTGGGCTTGTCGAATATCTAGTAGGAACATCAAAAGTCTCACTGACTTCAGCTGAGAATATCAATTATGCAAACTATGCATCATCGCTGGATAACAATGCAATTAAAAGGCTAATAAAATCATATATGCCGAGCATAACATACGGAACATCATTTTCAGCTATTAAAACTTTTAGAATGGCTTCGACGACTGGTGGCTCGGTTGCAACTACAAAACTTATGGATGCTGTAAGTAGTAAGCAGGAAAAGCCAGGCGAATCTCCTGCAAAAAGTTCGGGATTTGAAGATGTAACAGTAATTCCGTCTAATGCTACAATGACAATTTTAGGATGTCCATTGCTTGAGTATGGCCAGGAGTTCTTCATTGACTTAGGGACGGGGACGACAGCTGATAATGTTTACACTGTTCTTGATATAAGACATATTCTTCGTCCTGGAACATTTGAAACTCAGTGTACTATGAGATTCACGCAGAGTGCTACAATGTCTACTTTAAGAAGTCAACTTCTTGCTTCTCTGCCTACACTGGAAAAAGCAGGCGGATGATTCTTTAATACAATCTGCTTAAGAATAGTATAGTTTTATATGGAAGTTGTAATTTCCAAGATCCTGCTTGGGACTGACCTGCATTTATGTCATGATGGTGACAGCTTTTCCTGGATTAGGTCTCCCTCAGATAGCTCATGGGCCTTGGGATTTGAAGATCATGCAAAAGATATTGGGCTTGTTGCAAGGGCACTAGGCGTAGACCTGTCTATTCCAGAAAAGTCCCCACATTCTAATGCATTAAGATCTATTTTAAAATCTGATCTTAAAAATGTACCATGGATGAATGTCATGCCCAAGAGAGACTTCAATAAGATGGTATCCGAGCTTCTGGAGCAGCTCTGGTTGATCATTAAAGAAGAGTCTGACGGTTACTACATGAATCAGTTTCTATTCAACAGAGAGCTTCTAATGAAGCTGCAGAGAGCAACTGTTGATGCAAGAGCAATTAAGGAAATATCATCAGATAAAAACAATATAAAATCTCAGGAAGTTCTTAGGTTCTTGCCAGCCACGGGAAGTTGCTCTCCGCCTACTGTATACGATCAGTGCAAAACTATAACAGGGAGACTTACTGTCAGTCAAGGTCCAAACATTCTTACCCTTAAGAGAGAAAATAGAAGAATTTTAACTTCTAGCTTTCCTAATGGAAAAATTATTCAACTAGATATATCATCACTTGAACCGCGAATAGCACTTGGGCTGTTCAAGGAAGACATTCCTCAAGATATCTATAAGTTTATTGGTGAAAATGTTTTAAATGGAAAGCTGACAAGAGATCAGGTAAAAGTGGCTGTTTTAAGCTGTATATACGGAACAGGTCGCAGATCACTGGCAAAACTTTTACCTGAAGAGCTTAATGCAAAAAACATACTCCTTACTGTTAAAAGATATTTTAACATCGATGAACTAAGTGCATCTCTCAAAAAGGAATTCAAAAAAACAGGAAAGATAAGAAATCTTTACGGAAGAGATATAAGATCTGGAGATTCAGTAGTAAATCATTTTTTACAATCTTCTGGTGTCGATGTGTCATTTAACATATTCTCTCAATTAGTCAAAAGGCTTAAAGAAAAAAGAGTAAAATTCAATCCAATTTACATTATTCACGATGCAATTGTTATTGATGTTGCACATGGGTTTGAAGAAGATATTAAGCTGTGTGTTAGAGATGGATTTAAGGTAAAAAATTTAAATTGCAAATTTCCAGTCAAAATAGAGTCAATTAACTAGAAAGTCAAGATTATATGGCTAGGGATAAAAATGGGAAATTTAACAACAGCTAAGGCTATAACTTTTTTTGATGTAGAGACTACTAGCCTAGACTCATCAAAAAGTGCAATTCTTCAAGTGTCAATCATGACTGACTGGGAAGATGGAAATCAAGATGCGTGGACTACAAAGATAAAACCAAGAGATGTTGAGCTTGAATTTGCCGACGCAGAAGCGCTAGAGATTTGTAAATATAATAGTCAGGAATGGTCTGATGCGCCTTTCTTTGAAGATGTAGCTGAGATAATTGCTAAAAAGCTTGCTTGGGGTCCAATTATCGGGCACAATGTACAGTTTGATATTTCTCATTTAAGGGCTTCTTTTGAGAGACGAGGATGGCGACTCCCGCTTCGTAATGAAAAGTTTGACACATCTAAAAAGATGTATAAGTTCGGTTATCCCGCTATTGATACATGTGCGTTATCGTTTCTGTATTTACCAACTCAGCGTCAAAATCTTAATGCGCTAAGAGAATACTTTGGAATAAACATAGATAGAGCACATAACGCAGAAACTGACGTAGAAGACTGTCGAGAAGTTTTCTATAAAATACTGAGCATAACAACATCTTCAGATAGCTAAATTCAACTTTGCACTTTAAGCTAATAATTAGTATAGTGCCAAAGATGACAAAAAAAGAATTTCTCAAGAAATATAGCGATTCACTTCAAAATCAGCATGGTGCGGGCGTCTGGTCCGGTCGAGGTATTGGAATACCTGTAGGCGGCGCAATCGGCGGCGGCGACGACTATAAGCAGAAAATAGGAAAGGGAAAGCTCCCAGACTTTAGAACAGGTAGACCCACACAGGGCGCCGATTCAACTTTTTCATCTTATCTTGCACGCGTGAATACAGGATACGATGATTATGACAAGTCAGTAGAATATATATCGATGTTTCCTGAGCAAGAAGCAGAAGACTATGATATTTATTCTTGGGAAGATACCATTAGAAGTAGAAAAATTCCTAAGGATTTTAAGATTATGAGACCTAGACTAAAAGGAATTCGAGAGTCAGACTTTCTTAGTGATGATATGCAAGTTAAAAACAGTCAGTATAGCTTGAAAAAGTTGTTTAGAGAAGAAGCAGGTGTTGAAGACGTAGCTGTAGACTTTAGTGCTCCTAGATTTAAAGATATCGTAACTGATGTCTTAGGGGACGCCATATTCTATGTTGCAGACAAACTAAGCATAGACGTTTCGGGAGTAGTAGTTCTTCTTCCTGTAGTAGCATTTAACTTATGGCAAATAAGATCATCAACAACAGAGGGTGAAGAGCTTCTTGAGAAATTTAGAGCTGAGCCGACAAAAGAACTAGCAATAGAGCTAGACGGTTTGATGTCAGACATAACAAGAGATGTTGTAGACTTGGTACAAAGACTAATAGAAGCATTTCCGTTTCCGTCTCCCTTTGGAGAAGAAGACATATCGTTTATAACAGGTCAGCTTGTCACATACGGTGCATCTTCATCGCTTAGGTCTGGTTCAGAAATGTATAAAGACCTTCTTGATAAAGTCCCCGATCCTGTAAGGATGGTTCTTGAATGGATGCCTACTGACCCAACACCCACTGGTGTAGGAATAGGAATTATGAAGGGTGTTGTATCACAAGGTCTTTCAATGGTTGGAGAAATACATAAAGAGATAAGAGAGTACAAAGAGAGCTTGCAAATGGGACAGCCCACTTCGGGTGTCGACGCAAGTGAAGAAGAAAAGGAACAAGAAATGAAAGGAATTACAAAGGCTGATCTTTATAGAGCCATTCTCACTGGAGATGAAAGCGCAATAAGGGAAAATGCAGAAAAAATAAAAGCTGTCATTAATGAATCAATTTATCCAGATCACGGAACATATCGTCCAGTATTTCCGCAAGGTTATGAGTACAGAGACGTTCCAACAATTGTATCAAAGAACGAAGAAGATCAGCAATTTGAAACTTTAGAAAATTACGAAGATTTTGCAGTAGCTTACAAGACTGATGCTGGTGTGGTCTCTTACCAAGATAGAAATAAACAGGTAAGTGAGTCAGCATTAAGGAGAATAATTCGGCAGGATATCGAAGTAATGCTAGATGAATCAAAAAAAAAAGAATAGATTCACGAGATAGAACATCAAAAGAAAAAGAAAGAGAGGATGAACAGTCTACTCTTGGCGGTGGAAGCATAAGAGGCTGGATTGGACCAATGTCAACAGGCCGAAATTATAAAGAATTTGCTGATAGAAACGCTAAGTTTTTTGGTGGTGCAAGCCTTGTAAATCCTGACGCTCCTGCTAGCTTAATGAAGCAGGCACAAAAGTTTGCTTCAGGAACAGCAGATGGCTTTGGCGTATCTTCTCGAAAGAAAAAAAGAAATAAAAAAAATAAAAAATAAGAATTGAACAATAGCGTATAAAACGTTAAATTTTATTGTGCATGGTGCACATTAGTTAAAAACTAAAAACTAAAAACTGCAATAATAAACACTAGGAGTTAAAAATGGCAGTCGACTTTGAAGCAATTAGAAATAAGCTAAACAGGCTTAGCGGAAATAACAAGAATAGATCTGTAATGTGGAGGCCTAAAGAGGGAGAAGAACATACTGTTCGACTTCTTTCTTTTCCCAATAATGATGGACAGCCTTTTAAGGAGCTGTGGTTTTATTATAATATTGGAAAGGAGCGAGGGCTGCTTGCACCAAACCAGTTTAGCGAACCAGACCCTATCCAGGAATTGATTACAAAACTTCGGGATGACGGATCTAAGGAATCATATGAGCTTTGTAAGAAGCTTTATCCTAAGATGAGAACATATGCACCCGTGATTGTTAGAGGCGAGGAAGACAAGGGCGTACGTCTATGGGCATTCGGAAAGACAGTTTATCAAGCCCTTCTAGGCTTGATGCTTGATGAAGACTACGGGGATATAACTGATCCTTCCACAGGAAGGGATATTAAGGTATCTTGCTCAAAGCAGCCTGGGATGAGATGGGCTATGACTGAAGTTCGACCTCGCGGAAAGCAGTCATCACTTTCAGAGAGTACTGATACTGCTCATGAGTGGTTGAGTACCATTCCCAATATTGATGAAATCTATCAGTGTAAGTCATATGATGAGCTATCTAAGATCGTCAACGATTGGCTTAATGGGGATTCTGAAACTTACGATGATGATGACACTTCTAGCAGTGCATCCACATCATCTGAAGGTTCAGCGAGCTCTGGATATAAGAGTCTTGATGCAGCATTTTCTGATCTTATGGATAGCTAGGCTTAAGCTACTAAATAGCAAGAGGGCCGCATGGTCCTCTTGCATTTCCCATACTAGATTATGAACAATTATCTGCTATTGTATACAATTAACATGCTAACGGAGGGCATATGCCCAAGAAAGAAACTGACGATTTTACTTCTGAATTAATTAAGGCGCTTAATAAAGAACATGGAAATAGAGTCGCTTATAATTTGAGCGAGGATGAATCTCCCACGCATGTCAACAGGTGGATTTCAACTGGGTCGAAACTTCTAGACTATATTTGTTCAAATCGCCCTGGTGGAGGTCTTCCAGAAGGTCGAATTATAGAGATCTTTGGCCCGCCGTCTATTGGAAAATCTCACATAGCAACACAAATTGCTAGAACTACTCAGAATCTAGGCGGAATCATAGTGTATATTGATACAGAAAACGCAACTTCTGTTGAAAATTTGGGAATGCTAGGCGTAGATGTCTCTAAGAGATTTGTCTATGTCGATACTCATTGTACTGAAGAGGTTCTATCTATTGCAGAAGCTACTATAATGAAAGCAAAAGCTATGGATAAAGATATACCCGTTACTATAGTTTGGGATTCTGTAGCTGCATCGTCTCCAAAGGCTGAGCTACTAGGCGACTATGATAAAGAGTCTATAGGCTTACAAGCAAGAGCGATATCCAAGGGCATGAGAAAAATTACTGGCGTTATTGCGAATCAGAATGTTCTTTTTATTATTTTAAATCAGATTAGAACTAAGATCGGCGTGATGTACGGTGACCCTGACACGACGCCAGGCGGGAAAGCAATACCGTTTCATGCATCTACGCGCATAAAACTTGGAGCAGGCCAGCAGATAAAAGATGGAGATGATGTAATCGGAATTCATGTTTCAGCAAAGACAATTAAGAACAAGGTGGCACCTCCGTTTAGAAAGATTGATTTTGAAATTCACTTTGGCGTAGGCATTAAAGAGCACGAGCAGATATTTGATGTTCTTAGAAAGCATGGCCCAGAAACTATTGACGGAAAAGAGGTTGTTATTTCCGGAACAGGCGCATGGAAGACATTTTCAGTGACTGACGTTTCAACTGGAGAAGTCCTAGTTGAAAAGAAATTTCATAAGCCAAAGTTTAATGAAATTATGAGTGATCCTCAATATATCACTTACGTAGATGATCTTCTTGAAAAGGCAATGGTCAAGAAGTTTTCTAGCGACGATCTTGACATTGATACTGATTCATATGTTGAAATTGAAGCAATTGCAAATGAAATGCTATAATTTCTGGAGTAAATCAGAGTGAACCCTGAGCAAGAAGATTTAGTATTAATCATAGATGCATTAAATCTATTTACACGACACTTTGTAGCTCACCCAGCAACAGGTGTGAACGGAGAGCATGTCGGAGGTATAGTAGGATTTCTCTATGCCATAGCAGATTTTTCTGAAAGGTTTAAGCCAACTAGGATAGTTGTTGTTTGGGAGGGCGGCGGCTCTTCAAGAAAGAGAGCAATTTATAGTGACTATAAGCAAAAAAGAAAACCTGAGAAGCTCAATAGGTTTTATGAAGATGACATCCCAGATACAATTGAAAATAGAAATCATCAGATTGCAATTCTTGTAAGCATATTTAAGTCGCTCCCGATAAATCAAATGTATATTGAAGACTGTGAAGCAGACGATGTCATCGGGTATCTCTCTAAGTATAAGATACCCAATGACAAAAAGCTAATAGTCTCTTCAGACAAAGATTTTTATCAGCTTTTAAACAAGAAGACTATTATCTATTCTCCCACGTGGAAAAAATTTGTAACTTCAAAAGAAGTGTCTAGCAAGTTTGGTGTATCTCCAGAGAATTTCTGCTTAGCAAAATCAATCTGCGGAGATCCATCAGATAATATTAATGGTGTTAAAGGCGTAGGGTTTAAAACTTTAGCAAAGAAATTTCCTGACATAGGCATGCCTGATAGCTTGACAGCTGATGATATAGTTTCTCAATGCAACACTATGATTAATGACGGGAAGAAGTTGAAATCTATTATTCGAATAAGTGAATCAAAAGACCTGATCAAGAGAAATTGGAAGCTAATATATTTGGATACAGCAAACCTCTCAGCATCACAAATTTCAAAAATCAACTATAATTTTGATACTTTTACCCCCGTTAGAAATAAAATACATCTAATGAGACTTTTAATAAAAGAAGGAATTCAAACTTTTAATGTTGATAGACTTTTTCTCTCTTTAAACCACATAGGACGATAACAATTGCTTAAATATCAATCTAATTTTAGCAAGTACGGAAGATCATTTCAAGAGAAAATCTTCCAAGCATTTATAACAGATGAGAAATGGGCTTCACAGATGATAGAATTAGTGGATCCGGAATCATTTGAGCCTCGATATCTTCAGTATTTGACTAAAAAATATTTTAATTATTATGAAAGATATAAGTCTTTTCCTGCTCTCCCACTTTTAATATCAATAATAAAGGATGATCTACGTGAAGGAAATGACGTAATATTGAGAGATCAGATTATTGAATTTTTGCATAGGATCAAGATGAATCCCGATATGGGAGACTTGGCATATGTAAAAGAAAAGTCGCTTGATTTTTGTAAAAAGCAAGCTATGAAAGACGCATTAGAAAAATCTGTAGAACTAATCGCTTCTGATAACTATGAATCAGTAATTTCTTTAATGAAAGAAGCAATATCGAAAGGGATGCCTTCTACCTTAGGTCACATTTTCTTTGAAGACTATGAGTCAAGATTTACTAAAATTAATCGTGTGGTTTGCCCAACAGGAATTCCTCAAATAGATAAAAAGGATATCTTAAATGGGGGCCTTGGGCGGGGAGAGATAGGTGTTATTACTGCACCAACTGGAGTTGGAAAGTCTCATTTTCTTGTTCATGCAGGATCTGAAGCAATTAAAGTCGGAAAGAACGTAATTCACTATACATTTGAATTGTCAGAAAGAGCAGTTGGGTTGAGATATGATAGTAATCTATGCGATATTCCGTCTAATGAAGTAGTTGAAAGAACAGAGGAAGTTTTAAATAAATACAAAGAAGAGGAATCAAATTTTGGAAGGCTTGTCATAAAAGAATATCCTACTGGATCAGCAACAGTTATGACAATTAGAAATCATATTGAAAAGCTACAGTTAAAATCATTTGTTCCAAGCTTGATAATTATCGATTATGCAGACATTATGAGGTCTTCTAGAAGGTTTGATTCTCTTCGACATGAGCTAAAGCTTATATATGAAGAGCTACGTAATCTTGCAATGGATTTAAATATTCCTGTCTGGACAGCATCACAGTCTAATCGAGAGGCAGCAAGCGCATCTGTTGTCGGTCTTGAGAATATGGCAGAAGCATATGGAAAGGCAATGGTCGCAGATGTTGTTCTATCCTTGTCTAGAAAGCCTATGGAAAAATCTACTGGTTGCGGAAGATTATTTGTAGCAAAAAATAGAGCAGGCAGAGACGGAATTCTTTTCCCAGTTTTTCTTGATACAGCTAAATCAAAACTTCATGTAATTGAAAATGCAGAAGAGATGTCTCTCGAAGATGTTGTTAAGACTGATGCCAATACTATGAAAAATCTTTTAAAAGAAAAATGGAAAGAGGTTAACGGCGCTCTTTCTGAGCAGTAATGATTATTATCGGAGTATACAAGTGACAACTTTTGAAAAAGCAATAGAAGACAGCACGCATTATTTTAACGGCGACGAGCTTGCTGCTAATGTTTTTGTTACAAAATATGCCCTTTGCACAAAGTCAGGAAAGTATCTTGAATCAACTCCCGACGATATGCACTACCGTCTGGCAAAAGAATTTAGTAAAATTGAAAATAGATACCCTAATCCAATGTCAGAAGAAGAGATCTACAGGCTATTTAAGAATTTTAAATACGTAATTCCGCAAGGTAGCCCGATGTCAGGAATTGGAAACGATCATCAGATTCAATCTATATCAAATTGCTTTGTGATTGAATCACCACACGATTCTTACGGGGGCATTTGTAAAACTGATCAGGAGCTAGTTCAGATCGCCAAGCGCCGTGGCGGTGTTGGATTTGATATTAGTACAATTAGACCGAAAGGGTTATCAACAGGAAATTGTGCGAGGACAACAGATGGTATTGAAGTATTCATGGATAGATTTTCAAATTCTTGCAGAGAGGTGGCTCAGGGTGGACGTCGCGGAGCCCTTATGCTTACTATCTCTGTACATCATCCACAGATCAGTGATTTCATAAAAATTAAACGAGACTTAACAAGGGTGACAGGTGCCAATATATCAGTCAGACTTTCTGATGAATTCCTTGAAGCTGTAGACAAGAAGAAAAAGTTTCAATTAAGGTTTCCCGTTGATTCTGAGGCGCCTATTGTCTCTCAACACGTTGATGCATCAGAGCTTTGGAATGAAATAGTTGAGTCAGCACACGCTTGTGCCGAGCCCGGTCTTCTATTTTGGGACACAGCAAAAAGACTAACGCCTTCAGACATTTACGAAGAAGAGGGATTCGGATCAACTTCAACTAACCCGTGTGGCGAGATTATTTTATCTCCTGGTGATTCATGTCGCCTGATGGTAATTAACTTGCTTTCTTTTGTAAAGAATCCTTTTTCTAAGAATGCAGAATTTGATTATGATAAAATGTCTGAGGTGACTCAAAAGGCACAACGCTTAATGGATGATATGGTTGATCTTGAAATAGAGCAAGTAGAGAAAATTTTGCAAAAGATAGAAAATGATCCAGAGCCTGCGCAAGTGAAGCAGATTGAAAAAGAGATGTGGCTAAATATCGAAGAGCAGGCTCGCCTGGGGCGCCGTACTGGTCTTGGTGTAACTGCTGTAGGAGATACACTTGCAGCATTAGGCGTGAGATACGGCTCTAAGAAATCCATTATGTTAATTGAGAGCTTTTATAAGTGTCTTGCAGTAAGCTCTTATAAATCATCTTTTGTACTTGCAAAAGAGAGGGGCCCGTTTCCTGCACATGACTTTACAAAAGAAATTTATCACCCATTTTTAAGAAGGATATGGGAAGAGGATCCAGAGCTTTTGCAGATGAATGAAAAGTGGGGAAGAAGAAACATCGCTTTGACTACAACAGCTCCTGCAGGTTCAGTGTCTACACTTACTCAAACAACTTCAGGAATTGAGCCTGCTTACCTTTTGCAATATACACGTAGAAAAAAAATAACTGAAAGTGATCTTGAAGCTCGCATCGATTTTGTTGATGACATAGGCGATAAGTGGCAAGAATACATGGTTTATCATCACGGGTTTAGAGAGTGGATGGATTATTTAGATAAAGAAGAGCCCGGGTTGTCTGCACGTCTCACACCTGAAGAGCTCGTTGATATGAGTCCATACTCTAAATCTACTTCAAATGAAATAGACTGGGTGAATAAGGTAAAAATGCAAGCAGCTGCACAAAAGTGGGTTTGCCACGCAATTTCGAATACAACTAATGTTCCAGCTAATACAGATATAGAAACTGTTAAAAAGATCTATATGACAGGTTGGAAGTCAGGTTGTAAAGGAGTCACAGTCTATCGTGACGGGTCCAGAAGCGGAGTCCTAGTTAGCAATATAAGAGAAGATGCTTTTACAGCTCACGAAGCTCCTGAAAGACCTGATGAGCTTAAGTGTCATATTCATCATGCAAGTATTAAAGGAGAGGCCTGGACAGTTATGGTAGGACTTTTAGATGGTAGACCATATGAAGTTATGGGCGGACTACAAAAGTACATAGAGATCCCGCGAAAGTACAGGAAAGGTGTGATAATCAAGTATGCATATAAATCTAAGAATTCAAGATACGATCTGCAGATTGGAAAAAATGGTGATGGATTCTTAATCAAAGATATTCAGTCTGTCTTTGACAACCCGAATCACGCAGGATATACTCGCACAATTTCACTTGCACTGCGTCATGGTGCACCAATCCAATATATTGTTGAACAACTCTTGAAAGATAGAGAGATGGATATGTTCTCTTTTTCTAAGGTCATTGCTCGAGTTTTGAAAACATACATCAAGGATGGCACGGTACCAGGAAAGACGACTTGTGAAAATTGCAGCGCAGAAGACTCGTTGAGATATCAAGAAGGCTGTGTAAGCTGTGCTGCTTGTGGTTCTGCTAAATGTGGATAATCAAAGTTAGAGAATACTTACCTTAGCATATGGCATATTCAAATAAAGTACTAGATCATTTTGATAATCCTCGTAACATGGGCTCGATGGATAGAGATGATCCTAATGTGGGAACCGGCATGGTCGGCGCCCCAGCATGCGGTGATGTGATGAAGTTACAACTCCGCATAAATGACAATGGTATTATTGATGATGCCAAGTTCAAGACATTCGGGTGTGGATCAGCTGTTGCATCAAGCTCGCTCATAACTACGTGGGTCAAGGGACTACACATAGAAGAAGCCGAAATGATCAAGAATTCTTCAATAGCGCAGGAGCTTTCCCTGCCACCAGTGAAAATACACTGCTCAGTCCTTGCTGAGGACGCAATTAAAGCAGCAATCAAAGATTACAGGAGTAAGCATGGCCATAACAATGACTAATGCAGCAAAAGGAAAGATTAGAACTCTGCTACTCCAGCGTCAGACTCCAGACTATTATCTAAGAATAGGTTTGCAGGGTGGAGGCTGCTCAGGCTTTATGTATAACTACGAGTTTGCTGACAAGCCTGACAAGAAAGACAAGGTATTTATGTTCGATGATATCAAGATCTGTATAGACATTAAGTCTTATTTATTTTTAAATGGTATGGAGATTGATTATGAAGAAGATTTACTCAAATCAGGATTAGTGTTTAATGCACCTAAGGCAAAGAGGTCTTGCGGTTGCGGAGAGTCAGTATCTTTTTAAGGAAAAACTATGCATTGGATAAGTAAAATATCTCCCTTGATTAAAGAAGTGGAGTTGAGAAAAAATCCTGTAATTATACGGGTTAATAAGTTCGACGAAGAATCAGCAAAGAAATTTGCGCAAGAAATGGCCCAGGCCCATAATACAGGTCAAAAGGTAGTACCTGTTATTATTGATTCTTATGGCGGACAGGTATACAGCTTAATGAGCATGATTAGCGCAATTAAACATTCAGATCTGCCAGTTGCTACAATAGTTGAAGGAAAAGCTATGTCATGCGGCGCAATTCTCTTTTCTTTTGGTGCCCAAGGTTATCGGTTTATGGATCCTGATGCTACTGTGATGATTCACGATGTTTCTTCAATGGATATGGGAAAAGTTGAAGAGTTGAAGGCTGGTGCTCTTGAAGCAGATAGGTTGAACAATATTGTCTATACAATGATGGCACAAAATTGTGGAAAAGCTGACGACTATTTTATGAAGATTGTTGATAAGAAAAAGCATGCTGACTGGTTTTTAGATGCTAAACAAGCTAAACGGCACGGTTTAGCAAATCACTTACGTGTTCCAAAGATTAACATAGAAGTATCTGTAGATATAAATTTTGAATAGGAGAATTTAAAATGGCTGTAAGCGAAATTGTAGAAGAACTAATTGAAAAACTCTTAAGAATAGAAAATGAAAAAAAGCTATTGCAAGAAGAGCAAAGAACATTATTTACAAGCTATAAAGATCAACTAGATATAAAAGCTATTAAGGCAGCTATTCAAATAGCTAAAATAAAGTCAAAGCTAGGAGATTCAGAGATTGAAATGGAGAACATGCTTTGCACAGTTGAGAAGAAAATATCAGTTTAAAAGTAGAAATGCGTAGAGAGAGAATTTTGGAACTTATTTCAACTCATATTTGCAAAGGTCAAAACATTGGAGTCCATGGAAATCTCTTTGGAGGGGTTATGCTTTCGTGGCTAGACGAAGCTGGCGGAGCATTTGCTGGACAGTGCTGTGATACACCAAGAATGGTAACTTTAAAAATGGCAGAGTGTATCTTTAAAAAGCCAGTCAGGCCTGGCCACCTCATCAAAATATACGGAAAAGCTTTGTCAGTAGGAAATACTTCTATTGTAATTCGACTTGAAGCGCGCAGGCATAGTCCGTATAATGGCACACAGAAAACAGTCTGTGAGACAGAAATTACCTATCTTAGAGTCGATGGTGACGGTGAAGCCATTCCTATTAGTGATAAAGTTAGACAAAAGTATAAGTCTATAGAGGTAAAAGATTCCAATGGATAAAGAATTCTACAATAAGTCAAGCTCTGACAGCCTGGGATGGGATCCTTCCTGGTTTGGATGTGATACATTTGATTTAGCTTTAATAAAAGCAGTAAAGAAATGGCAAAAAGACAACAATCTTACTGCAGACGGACTTGTTGGACCTATGACGTATAGAAGGATCTGGACTCAACGAGAAGCTAGTATCTCTGATTATGTGCCAAGGGATAATCTGTATAGTCCCGGTGAGAAGAAAATTGTTCATAACGGAAAATTCATTCCTATTGAGTGGGATAAAGTTGTGCTTTGGGATGAGCCGAACGGATTCAAGGCAAATAAAGGATGCTATACAGACTATTCGGGAAAACCAGACAGAAAACCGACAATGTTTGTGAATCACTGGGACGTCTGCCTTAGCTCAGAATCTTGTGCAACAGTGCTAAACCGAAGAGGCATATCAGTTCACTTTTTAATTGACAACGACGGAACAATTTTTCAAATGCTAGATACACAGCACAAGGCTTGGCATGCTGGTCACCCAAGATATGAGGGTGGCAATAGCAAAGGCATAGGCGTTGAAATATCAAATGCATATTCTTTAAAGTACCAAGAATGGTATATCGAACACGGCTTTGGCGAGCGACCTATTCAGAATCATGCTCATGTGCACGGAAAGGCTTTAAAACCTTTTCTTGATTTTTACCCAATTCAGATAGAAGCATTAAAAGCACTTTGGAAAGCTATTCATGTAGGTGTTGATATTCCTCTCGAGTATCCAAAAAACGCTGAAGGACATGTAGATACTAGCGTTAATAAGGATTGCGAAAGAGGAAAGTTTCAAGGATTTTGTAATCACTACAATGTTATAAAAACTAAAATAGACTGTGCAGGCCTTGACTTGCCATCTCTTTTAAATGATGTCAAAAGTTCTCCTAGATACTGTATTAATAGATAGAATTTTTTAATTTTCTATCTTGTCTATATGTATTTTTAGGTGGTGATGTCTTTTTTTTTAGTGAAAATAGGTATAGGCTAGTTCTTTCACTCCTTTTGTGGATGAATCTATTAGATGCAATTGGCACCCTTTTTTGGGTTACAGCTGGATTTGCCTCAGAAGCAAATCCGCTTATGGATTTTGTAATAAAAGAGAGCCCGTTCGCATTTGTCATTTTAAAGCTAGCACTCGTCAGCTTATCAGTGCTTTTGCTGTGGAGTCTTAGAAGCTACAAGCTCACAAAGCTAATAACAATACCGATCTTTATAATATATTTGTGTATTTCTATAATACATATCAGCGCGCTTATTAAGCTCTCACCGTATATTCTCAGTGGCTTTGGAGGGTAATATTATTCTTACATTTGTAATATTGATCCTTGCTATTTTGCTTACTGGCACTTGTTTTTTTCACATAGGAAAAATTGCCGGATCTTATGAAGGTCACAATAAAATTGTACCTGCAATAAAAGAAATAGCGTCTCTGTTGAAAGATTCATCTCATTCAAAAGAAACGAAAGAAAATATTATAGATGCAGAGTTTGAAGAAATACTAGAAGATCAGAGCAGGGACGAGTATATTTCGTTAATACTGAAGAATAGAATTGTATATTCTGAGATAGATGATGAGTTTATTAAAGTTTACTGTAAAATAAATCACTGATACTAAAATCTCATGCTTTAGCATCTTTGTAAATTGCTTAATTTTTTAATACAATATATCTGTAAGATTTATAAAGTCAATTTTTAACTTATTCTCATCAGAGCTATAAAATAAACTCGGTGTATTATGTCAGCTAATGCGGTTTACCCTCCCTCTGGGTCAAGCGGAGAATTACAGTTTGTCAATAGCTCTGGCTTGCTCGATGCAGCGCAGGCGTTTTGGGATTCTTCTAGTTCTAAGCTTTATATTTCTGGAAACCTAGAGGTTCTTGGAACAGAGACAGTTATTGATAGTGTTCATCTTCAAGTTGAAGATGCAATCATAGGCTTGGGATCAGGATCTGCTGGTGAAGGTTCAGCTGGAGACAGAGGAATAGTATTTTTAATTAATGGTGAGACTAATCCGGCTGTATACTGGGATGAGTCAGCTGATGAATTTAGACTAGCTAGACTATCAAACACACCCGGAGGTTCTGTATTTGATGATCCTAGCAGTGTAGCTCAAGCAGCTGGTGGGTATCAAGCGCTAAGACTAGGCACAATAAATACAGTATCAGGTGCAATCTTCGATAGCAAGAAAAGATCATTATCTGAAATTGGAACTAACGTATACTTCTACGCATCGGGATCTAATGAAAAGAGATCTGTATTTGGAGGAGATGTTGTTATATCAGGAACCTTGTATGGCGGGTCTCCTCTTAAGCTTGGCACAGAGATAGAATTTAAAGCTAGTGATGGTGCTACCACCAAAATAACTAACCCTAGTGGAAGCGTTAAAATTTTTGCAAGAGATGAAGTAAAGATAGGCTCGGATGCAGGATCTGTAAGATTCATAGATCTAGGTGGGTCAACAGCAGGAAAGATATTTGTAACTGGATCTGCAACCCAGGTTGATAGAAGATTTAAGCTCTTATCAAAAGGCCAGATTCACTTTCATGGAGCAGATCCCAATGCTGAATCACCAGGAGGCGACGTATTTCTATTTGCTTCAGGATCAATTGACTCTAAAAAGAGAAAAATCAGGGGTGTTTCACTATTTGGAGGAGATACAGTAATATCTGGATCTTTAACGGGCATATCTGGGCTATCTGGGTCACTTACAAGACTAGCTGATGGAAGCTCTTTTCTACAATCAGGGACAGATATAACAATAGCTTCAGCGTCTAATGGTGCAATAAGCATAAGTTCTAACGCACAAGATCAACGTCAGAAGCTTGTTTATGAAGTTACATCTTCACACCCTTCACAGTCAAATCTTGGCATTCCTAACTTTAATTTTTCCAACGTCCTGGAGGACCCGCTTCGAATCGATGTCTTTGTTAACGGACAGCTTATGACGTCTGGGTCAACAAGAGATTATACAATACCGGCAGCAGGGACATCTGTGAAATTTTATTTTGCCCTATTAATAGATGACATTATCTGTGTCAGAACATACTAGTTGCTCTCTCTGTGGGAAGGTAAAGCGGCTAAATATTAAAATTAGATGTGTCATAATCAGCGAATTATCATAATTATAAATGTGAACATCGCACGATATGGAACATGAAAGAAAAAGAATACAATACATCCGACTTATCACTTGCTGCCTTTTTGCTAATGAAAGGGCTTGTTCTTGAAAATGCTGAAAAAATTTCATCTGGAAAGTTTAAATTTTCATTCAGTGATCCGGACGATAAAGCAAAAAAACTAGCCTTAGATTTTGTTAACAGCGAGTTCTGTGAATTCGATAATCAGATAAGAAATCTCAAGAAGCTAATATATAATAATTGATGAGCTCTTCGGACCATCGTTAAAGTTTTCTCTAAATTTAAAGCCAACGTTCAATAATCGTTATCGACTTATGTTATAGGCGGGAATCATTCTGTTTTTGATTTTCTGCATCTTAATATGCCATACATAAGGAGAAAACATGGCTACATATACAAAAATTAGGGCAACTGCTATCTCAGCATCAATGCCCGCAGATACTGAAGGTCCAGCAGCTGCTGGAACTATAGTAATTTCAGATCTGAGCGGAACCTTGGCTCATATGGCATCTGCCATTAAGAGAATCCACGGTAACACTACATGGACAGACGGCGCTGTTGGTACATTCTACCAAGATCTTGTTGTCGGAGGAGCGACCCCTAAGTTAACAATTGGTGATGCTGGCGCAGAAGATACGATGCTCGTCTTTGACGGAAATGCTCAAGACTATCGTATTGGACTCGACGAC
>TARA_R110001583_G_scaffold195486_1_pt1 | contig 23241 bp, 17 predicted proteins | sample TARA_R110001583 | Tara Oceans TARA_R110001583 (sample SAMEA4398432) | marine metagenome | biome: Polar Biome; feature: [MES] marine water layer (ENVO:01000295) within the mesopelagic zone...; material: water (ENVO:00002006), including particulate matter (ENVO:01000060) such... | reverse complement strand
CCGAGCTAATCACCGGGATCAGGTTATAAAAAAGCCGCTCTAAAATTCCATATAGTGCTTAAAACTGTGTAATTTTGACAATAACCTCCTTTACAGGGGGTTATTTTTTAGCTATGGTTTAGCAAGGTATATAGTGTAATGTATGTTATATGTGTAGAAGATTGGAATGATAGCGACAAAGGTAATAGCGGATATCGTGCAGGATAAGAGTGGAATTGCCACTCAGATTCCTGTCGTTTTGACTGATGAGGGTGTGCTCGAATCGGTCACGGACTATGTGCTGAGCTTGCACCTGAATGGCACCTCACTATCTACCATCGACAAGCACCTGCGCTCCATTATTCTGCTGATCGAGTTCATGGACGCTAATCATTCGATGTTTAGCGATCCAGAAGAACTCTTCGCGGTATTTGTGCGAAGGCTCTACAGCGGCACCGTTGGAGATGATGGGCTTGATCCATCGGGTCTTTACTGGATACCTGCAACCACAGGCACTGTGTCTAGGCATATTGGCCACCTGACCAGCTTCACAAACTGGATGGCCGATAAGGGCCTCGGTAAAGAATTCAATATTCTTCGAAGCGCTACCAAGCACGAGGAACGCATCCAATACGCGGCGTGGTTCCGCCGTAACCGCAACGATTTTCTGGGCCACATCAAAGATAAATCGATCAGTAATACGGTTAAGCGAGCCAGAAGCATCAAGGGGCGCACCCCGCTCGCAAAGACCGATGATGATGCGATTGCGTTTCCCGCAAAACGCTTTGAAGCGTTCTATATGCAAGGGGTTGGCGGTGCCAAAGACCCTCGCGTAGCCCTCCGCGATAAGTTAATCCTTTTATTGATTCAAGGTGCTGGCTTCAGGATCAGCGAAGCCCTTCTGCTGTGGGTCACCGATGTGTTTGAAGACCCCAACGATCCTGACTCTGCGATTGTACGGATTTACAACGAAATAGAAGGAAAAGCACCTGAGGACTGGAAGTCGCGTAAAGGTATCAAGACGCGCAAGGCTTATCTGCAAGAACAGTACGGCAGACTACCGCGCCAAGAGATGCTTGGCACCCAGCACCTCGGATGGAAATCGAAGGTTGTCGATCACAAGGATGGCTATCTCGAAGCACGCTTTTTCCCAACCGAATACAGTCGGGTATTTATGACGCTCTGGCGGCAGTATCTCGTTTACCGCGCATCGATTGAGTGCCATCACCCCTATGCGTTTATCAGCTTCGATAGCCGCTATCTGGGCAATCCGTACACAAAAAATGCCTTTAACCAGAGTTACGCATCGGGCCTAAGACGAATCGGCCTTGAGCCAAACAAGGCGCTTGGCTATGACCCCCACGGACACCGACACCGTTATGGCCGCGAGCTGACCGATGCGGGTATCGATCCGCTGATTCGCAAGAAGTGCCTCCATCACAAGAGCTTGGAGTCGCAGACGGTGTACACCATGCCGTCAAGCCAACAGGTGTCTAACGCGCTCTCTAATGCTTCTGAGCAGCTAAAGCGGGGTTCAGATCAGCCTCGACTTGGCGCATCGTTTGACTGGAAAACACTGGCCGAACATGGCTTTGAAGATATCGATCCCGATGGCTACTTCACAGGCAAGAATCCGAGATTAGGGAAGCAATAACCATGGCTAAGAAATCAAAGGCGAAGGGATACACGACAGACCTGACGTTGAGCTGGGTGACAAAGGATCTTGGTCTAGAGTGGCTTCAGTGGCAGCAGTATGGTGCTGAGTGGATTTCCGAAGAAGCGGCTGGCATCGCCGATAAATTAACGGGATTGAAGCATTTCCTTTATTACCTCAAGGCCAAAGCGTCTTATGCCTTTGATGTCGCTTCGATGTTCAAAGGGCATCCGAACGGTCATAAAGTCTCCAGTGAAGAGTTCAACGCATACCTAATAGATGCTGGGTCGAAGTCGAGCGCCTTCAACTCACGATATGTAGGTTATACAGTTGCGCTATGCGACCACATCTTAAAGCATCACCTGTCCGACGAGGATGATGACGGGAAGCCCGTACCGCTCTTTACCAATCCTTTTGAAAGGATTAAGGAGGTTAGATCTAACACGGAAACCGTTCACAGCCCCTTGCCCTATCGGTATATCCAGCAATTACATCAGATCGTTTGCCCCTACCCAACCACCGATCCAGACAATAAAACACCGTGGATAGGCCGTCATTTTAGCGATTGGCACTGGGCCATCAGTAACCTTCAAAGTGGCAATCTAGCGTGGATGGTGGTATCACCTGAAGTCATTGATCCGAACGATCCTGACTGCATTACGCGGACTCGCATCGTTAAGAAAAAGGAGATTCATGAAATCTGGTCGCCCGTCATGGCGATGTTTATGTTCACCAAACTTCACCTGCCTTTACGTTCCTTTCAGGTGCGCTTTCTGGATTCTGGTGAGGGTGATACCTGGCGTTACGAGCAAGGCCAATGGGTGGAAAACACAAAGCACGCTTTCAAGTACGGCACCGCTAAACGCCCCTACCAAAAAGGAGTATTCAAGCGCACCTACGATTCGATGAACGAAAGCTATTCAACGGGTTTGTACGTCTCCACCAACAAGACGGCGGATCAGAACAAGGATGAGATTCAACGTGGCTACACCATCCCCTGGCAGCACGAAGAGCTGCTGTATTGGTTGGAAAAGCTCCGCAACTGGCAAGAGAAATACAACCCGGTTGATCGTTTGGCCAAAGGGACAGAACTTAAAAAAACGCACATAGGCAAAACGAAGAGCAAGAGCCAACTGGAAGCGATGGGTGAGTTTGCATTCCTATTTCGAGCACATGGTTCACACCTGCCAATTAGCCCCATCCATAACGCGAATCCATGGTATCGCCTGTTGTCCAAACTTGAAGAGGACGTGTTTGTCAGCGGCCAAACGCTGGCGAATGGGGAACGCCTTCGCTTCGTAAAAGACTACGGGGATGACCATGGCGGACGAGAAATAAGCAAGGTAGCAACTGAATACCCCTTGCACAGCTTGCGGGTGTCGTTGATCACCTGTTACACCATGGATACGGATTTGCCTCTGCCTGTCATTTCTAAGCTGTTAGCAGGCCATACACGCCTGCTGATGACGATCTACTACAACAAGATCACGCCCTCGGTGATGGCGGAGAAGATGAAGGAAGCGAATGCGGCCTTGGTTTCGAAGGGTGATGGGGCACTCAAGAACTTTCTGGCTGATGCGGAGATGAATCAAATCCGACTCCACACCGCGTACCACGCAGATCAACACAACTCGATTGAATCCGCGCTGGCGAACCGCAATCCCATTGGCTGGGAGGAACGTGCAACGGGACTGTGCCTGGTCGGCGGGAACTCGGTGCGCTCTGATGAGGGATCTACCGTAGGTGGTTGCTGGAACGGTGGGCCAATCATCCAAGATTCAAGAGTGGCCAAAAGCCGTGTATACGGCCCTGTCCCACATGGGCCTGAGAACTGCGTTCGTTGTCGATGGCACATTACGGAGGCGGCCTACCTTCCCGCGCTGAATTCACGCTTCAATCAGATCAGCTACAAGGCGCATCAGGCCGCGTCGCTAGCCACCCAGCTTGAAGGTGAGCTCGATACCCTGAAGGATGAGCTGTTCATCGCTGAAGAGAAAGGCGAACCCTTTGTTAAGCATGACCAGCTCCAGGCGCTGGAACGCCGATACGAGAAGCAGCGTGTTGAGTCCGATGAATATGCCAAGGACTATCAAGCCACATTCAGTCTGATCAACCGCATCAGACAGATTGAGAACCAGCGTGATGACGATGATAACGGCCAGAAGATCATTGCGGTTGGCTCTGCCGAGGACCTGAAGGTGAGCCTGAGGTTCATCGAGACGGAGTCTGAACTGCTGCATTTATCGCTCTTGTGCGAGGATGCGGAGTTCTACCCTGACCTGCATGATGACCTGCGTAAAACGCCTGCCATTGCCAAGCGCACCAACGCGCTAAGCCGCATGATGGCGCGTTCGGGCTACCAACCGATCTTCCTTGAAATGGATGAGCAGGCACAGCTCATCGCAGGGAACGCGATCATGCGAAAAATGGCGATGCAGGCTGACCCTGACGACAAGCTAGAGGGCTACCGTATCGCCTCGGATTATATCGAGGCGCAGCAGTACCTGGTGGATGCGAAGCTGCTCGAAGACGGGATTCAAGAGCTGCGAAACGTCGCACCCCTAACGCTTGCAGACCGCCAGGCTTTGCACATTGCGGTGGTGGAGGCTGACTGATGGATATCGATGTAAACGCCATTCTGGATACGCTTAAGGACGGAAAATCAGCCAAGACCCAGGCATCTCTCGAAAAACTCAACGAGACGCTGAGTAGCTACTATGCCGAGGGTAAGCGCGACTTCTCGATCACCACAATGGGTCGGGTATCAGCCGAAGCTGGCGGTGTTGGCTATAACTCGATTCGCGCTACCGCTAACAAGCATTACCGCGACCTGATTGAAGCCTGGGCAGCGAAGGCGCGGACCACGACCAAGAAGCCGCCCTCAACGAAACCTCGTGCCTCAGGGCAGGATTACTCCCTTCTTGAGCGGATCGATGATACGGCGGTTCGCACCCTCTTTGGGCAAATCATCCGCGAGCGTGATCGCTACAAGAGCGAAGCGAACATGCTCAAGAACCAGACCAAAATCATCATCGACAAGCGGCCTGTATCGGCTCCTTTGGCTCAGTCCGAATCAACGGTTGAGTTACTGCCTTCACTGACAGGTATCTGTAGTGAGAACGAGATTAAGGCCCTTCAGTCGATCTGCACGGATGAGTGGCTGAACGGATTGGGCTTTAAAGCCAACGCCTTAGGTCAGGTCAAGGATGAGCTAGGGCAGGAGATATTGCCGCGAGGCTTCCTGACTGGCCTGAAAAAGCTGCTGGGAGAGGTGGACGATGGCGAACGGTAGGCAGCGGGCCGAGCAAAATGTCGCGGGCTTTGATGCGTGGGTCGCCACCCAATCGGACGAAGACTTCGCCCAAATCATTTTTAAAGGCAAGCTCAACCGCATGGAAGTGGCCAAGGGCGTGGGGTGCGGCAAATCCGCGCTGAACCAGAATCCTTCGCTACGCAAGCGATTGAAGGAGTTGGAAGAACTTCTGCGGGAGCGAGGCGTCCTGCCCCAACTGACCGAGAAAGCCAAAGCGCAGGCGGGCCAACCCAAGGAGTACGACAACAAAGCAGCGCGTCGCATCCTCGACACCAAGCGCACCTCACAACTTGAGCAGGAAAACATCGAATTAAAAGCTCGCGTACAAGAGCTGGAGGCACAACTGGAACGCTTTGGTGAACTGTCCGAAGTCCTATCTGAAATGGGGATGATGCCGCGCTGATGGACACCTCAAACCCTCTGCATACCGATACCCTGCGCGTTACCAGCATCCCCTACACCACGGCGGATTACGTGATCTTCAGTGGTGTGCCCCTGAAGAAAAACTCATACCGTATAAACAACGGAAAGTATTTCATCACCATCAAGGCTGACGCATCGGCCTTGCCTGTCGCTCCAGCGATTGGCCAACAGTGGGAGGTCAGCGGGAAGCGACTGATAGACACCGTTGAAAGCGGCGATTACCTGATGAAGCAGCACACCTACGACACGCCCACCGAGGTTCGCTGCACCCTGCCGGAAGACGGTGAACATCTGATCCGCTTTATCGCCAAGGAAAAGGACTTCAAGGGTATCGGTGAGCAGAAAGCCAGAGCGCTGTGGGAGCGCTTGGGAGCGGATTTCCATGCCACCTTAAGGAAAGACACGCCAGAGTCCAGAGGCCTGCTCAGAGAGCTATTGAGCGAAGAGTCCGTGGACGCCCTCTATACCGGTTACGCCAAGTACAAGAACCTGGGAGCGTGCAACTGGATGGCCAAGCTCAAAATACCAGCTCCGATCCAGCAGCGCCTCCTGAAGCACCATGATGACCGTTCGGTACAGGCAATCAATGACAACCCCTATCTACTGCTGGGCTTTGGTATGCCCTTCGATGCGGTGGATACGCTGGCCAGGCAACAACTTGAAGTCGCAGATTGCGACCCCAAACGGCTCTCAGCCGCCGTGGAGATGGCGATCCGCAAGGAGATCGATAAGGGCCATACCTATACCACCCAGAACGCCATTCGACCCACGGTAAGAAAACTGCTGGGCTCGCCCGAACTGGCAACGCTGGCGTTTATGGCGGGGCATCAGAAGGCGCAATTTGTGCTGAACTGGGAGGCGGGCACCTACCACCCCACGGCCCAGCTACTGATGGAGTCTGTGGTTGCCAAACGGTTGTTGAAACTGGCAGCTCAGCGCGACCTCTATGACCAGGATGCGAACCAAGCTTATCTGGCTGCTGTGGGTGAATTACCCTACCAGCTGACCAAGAAACAGGCACAGGCGGTAGCGAATACGTTGGATAACGCGGTGAGTTGTATCACAGGCGGCGCTGGAACCGGCAAGACCACCGTGCTTCGTACGGCGCTGCGAGCCTATCACGCCTTAAGCTACACCATTCACGCCGTGGCCCTGTCGGGCCGGGCGGCCATGCGCCTGCACGAATCTATCGGATTTAAGACCCTGACCATTGCCGCCTTTCTCAGGCAAGAGCCGGTCGAGCCTGCTGGCGATGAGCCTCACCACTTACTAGTGATCGATGAAGCGAGCATGATCGACCTGCCGACCATGTACCGGCTGGTGGCTCACCTTAACCCGAATGTTCGGATCATTCTCACAGGAGATCCCGACCAGTTGCCGCCCATCGGTTGCGGTAAAGTCCTGTCGGATATCGTGGAATCTGAAGTGATCGTCAACACCACACTGGACATCGTGAAGCGCCAGGAAGGCTCAACGGGCATCCCCGAATACTCGAAGTTGATCAACCAGGGAATCGTCCCTGAACGCTTGTCGACAGGGGGCATCACCTTCCATGAGACCCCTGGCACGCTGATGGCGGAACGCTGCACCGAACTGTTCTTGAGCGCTACACAAGACAGCCGGATCATGGGCGCGACCAAGGCGACCGTCGCTGAGATTAACAAGCGGGTTCAGAACGCGGCGAACCCTGACGGACAGCGCTTGGAGTTTGAGCTGCATGGGGAGCGGTTCTATCGAGACACCCGCCAGGGCGACGCCATTCTGTTCACTCAGAACAACTACGACAAGGGCATCCAGAATGGCTCGCTTGGGACGCTGGTATCAACTGAGGCTGTAGGCGAACACTACGGTGTTGTTGAGATGGACACAGGCGACAAGATTGAAATCACCCAGAGTCTGCTCGATTGCATGGAGCTGGGATATTGCATCACCTTGCATAAGGCTCAAGGCTCCCAATTCCCGCGTATCATCATCGCCCTACAACGAGGGCGCATCGTAGATCGTGCCTGGCTGTACACGGCGATTACTCGTGCCGAGGCCGAGATCCACATCGTCGGTGCAGCCAGTGACCTCAAGACGATTACGGAGTCTGTGAGCAACGCCCATCGCCGCAATAGTCATCTGGTCAATTTGCTGCGGCAAGATAAAAACCATCAACCAGAGAAACTGGCGACGGCCAACCAACTGATCACCAGTAATCAACAGTTGGATAGTGCTACTCAGCTAAGCCGATAGCTCGATCAGTGCTTTGGACGGCAAAGCGCACATTCCAGACCATAAGCTATTTCTAATTGAAGAAATACAACCAATCCGGTTTGGTTAGAGTCGCAACCTATAGCGGTCATCATGGAAACTTCCGCTTTCGACGGGTGTATCTACTAACCAGCCATCAGCCTTGAGGTGTGCTAGGTCGATGATCCGCTTGCCTTGGGTCTCGCCGCATGAACCAAATTCAATCTAGAGATGGGTGTGTGGGTTATCTACAGCTAAATAGTGGATGGTTGCTGCTAGTTCGACCGACGTCCCTAGATGCGCCCATTCCAGACATTTCTAGGTTCGGAAAGCATGCCAGTTTCACCAATGCACTTTTTCTGAAACCGGGCATCATTGCCAGGGAAGTTGGGCCTTGGCTACATCCCCTTAACAACTAAGTCTGAATAATACTGGTAATTTTAAACCTCCTGTTAGACAAAGGTGCGTCTTGGGTGATCCCCAGTTCTATCAATTTATCGATGTGACCGGGAGTTTGTTTTGCTTCTGATCGATTGGTATGAGCGATTTTCGATCGGCTGGTAATTTTGCACGAGCGGTTACCGCTCTTTTATTGTGGTATCCGTTACTATTGGGGCTACGATCTAGCACTTTTCAGGTGTGGCGCTATTTTTGCTAAGTATGAATGATGGGGGGCCTAATATGCGGTTACCAATGAGAGGTTAGTCCTTTTGATTATTGATCACTCTTCAGTACGACGTCTCGAATCACTGAACAGTGAAACCACTGACGAGGCACCCCTGCTGTCGCAGCAAGGTCGCGTAGCCAATCGCCTGACGACTAAATACTTATGGTTATCGCTGTTGGTTGCGTTGGTTCCACTGGTTGGGTTTGCGAGTCTCTACGACACCTATTTTTCTCAACTGGTTACCCGCCTGACCGAAGAGCAACTGGCCACTCGGATGGCTGCGACGCAGAATGAATTTCGCGTATTCATTAGAGAACGAAAGTTTGAGCTGGAGGCACTCGCTGACCAGTTCGATAATCCTGACCTTTTCACTCCCTCTGGACGGCAGACGATTTCTCCAGAACTGGAGAGTTTGTTACGGTTGCAGGTCGATGCGAGAAGCGTTTACGGGGTTGTTTTCTATGATCACCAAGGGCACATCGCGTGGACCTTCCCCGAAGAACAACAGACGGATCCCTCTTCTGCCACTCGAAGTTATGACTTTGAGGGGGCTCAATTAGCGGGCCCTTTGCCTTACTCCATCGAGCGCCCTTCCGGGGTTATTCTTCGCCAGCACTTCATGCCCGATACCCGTAATGAACAGGGCGGTGGTATCGGACTTATCATTCGCTTTAACTCTTTGACCGAGATTCTTCGCGGGTTGGATCAAAGCAGTACCTTTCGGGTATTCCTACAGGCAGGTGACGGCAATACGTATGACGTTTTGGGACAGCCGGTCAATATTGCTGATGCGCCCACGCAACAACTGGCTCTGCTGCCAGGCTGGTCGTTGCATGTGATCCAAAATCCCAATCTGGTGATGTCATCGGTCGAAAGAATGCGTTATTGGCTGATCCTGTTGATGGCGTGCACCGTCGCGGGATTATTGTGGCTGCATATGAGCATCTCTCGTCGCTTAAATCGGCAGGTAGAATCCCTGATACTCAGCGTAGAAAAAGTTGCCCTCGGGGATCTGGATACACCCGTTACCCCGGTTCAAGGTGCAGAAATGCTTCGTCTAACCCAAGCCATCGAACGGATGCGACTGCAACTCAAGACCTTCATCCGCGCAACGCTTAAGATCGAACGCCAGGCAACGCTGGGACAACTGGCAGCAGGATTGGCCCACGATATACGTAATCCCCTGACCACCATTCGAACCACCATCGTTGCCCTGTCCCGCAGAGAGCCGGATCCTGAAAACAGGGAGATGATGGCGGTGATCGAGGAGGAGATCGACCGGGTCAACGACGTACTTGAACACCTGCTTAATTTTGCCCGGCCAAGAGAGCCGCACGCAAAACGGGTCGGGGCGGCGAAATTGCTCAGCAGCATCTCCACCTTGGTCGGAGCCTCGGCACGAAATCAGGGAATAGCGCTCGACATACAATGTCCAAACAACCTGTGCCTATGGGTCGATGAAGGCCATCTGCGGCAAGTTTTAATGAATTTGATTCTCAATTCGTTGCAGGCGATGTCAGTCAAAGGACGCACCATCAGCCTACAAGCCATGCTCCACAACGATGAGATAACGCTCAGCGTCACTGACGACGGTCAGGGTATGTCAGCCGAGATACAGACTCATATTATGGAGCCTTTCTTTACTACCAAGCCCGCGGGTACCGGATTGGGGTTAGCGACCTGCGCCACTTTAGTGAAAAGCAATAATGGGAGAATGACCATTGATAGCACAGAAGGCCAGAGAACTTGTGTCACGCTGTTTCTTCCCCGCTGCACAGAACCAGGAGAGTAAAGATCCATGAATAACCCGATATCGGTGCTGGTGATAGATGACGAGCGCAACCTGGTGCGTAGCCTGGGTTTCTCGCTGCGCGATGAAGACATGCAGGTCACGGGAGCCTACACCGGCGGTGACGGGCTTGAGCTGGCCAAAACCTCAAGTCCGGATGTGGTTTTACTCGATCTTGGCTTGCCCGATATGTCCGGGCTTGAAGTCCTGGTGAAGTTGAAGGCGCAACAGCCTGACTTGCCGGTCATCATGATCTCTGCACATGGCGATACTCGTTCAGCGGTCAAAGCAGTCAAAGTCGGTGCCATCGATTACATCACCAAACCGTTTGAATTAGATGAACTGGTATTGCTTATTCGCCGTTGTACCGAGCACATGCGCACCCTTCGCGAAATTAGATTCCTACGTGAGAAAAACAGCGGCACAGGTTCCTTAGTCGGTAATAGCAAGGAGATGGGAGCGCTTCGTGATGCGCTGCAACGAGTGGGTAACAGTTCTGGTAAAACAGTGTTGGTAACCGGTCCTTCCGGTACGGGTAAGGCGTTAGTTGCTCGCGCCCTGCATGACATTCGTTTTATTGATGCACCCTTTATCGAGGTGAACTGCGCTACGCTGCCCGACCAACTGATTGAGGCTGAACTGTTTGGCGCCGAGCGAGGCGCCTATACCGGAGCGAACCAGCGCCGTTCCGGACTGATCGATCTTGCTGATGGCGGGACGCTTTTCCTCGATGAGATTGGCGAGGTGCCGATTAACCTTCAAGCGAAACTCCTCAGTTTTCTGGAAAACAGGAGCTACCGACCGGTCGGCGCGGGCCGAGAGCGCCAGGCGAATGTTTTTGTAGTCGCGGCGACCAATCGAAATTTAAAGGATGAGGTGGACGCGGGACGGTTCCGAGCCGATCTGTACTACCGCTTAAACGTTCTGCCAGTCGATATGCCGTCGCTGTCAAAGCGCGACCAGGATGTGGGGCTATTGGTCACTCACTTCAGCGAGAAGTTTGCCAGACAAGAGGGCTGCGAACCCCTGTCACTGGATGAATCCGTACTGGCACTGCTGGCCGATTATGACTGGCCTGGCAACATCCGCGAACTAAAAAACCTGATCGAGCGACTCACCATCCTCCATCCTGGAAAGACCATCACCGAATCTATGCTACCCGCTGAATTCAACACTCAGGATGCGATGGTTAAAAATCCCGAGGGGGACTATCGCGAAGCAGTCGAAGACCATGAGCGCCAGTTGATTATCGAGGCGCTCAAAGAGTCCGGTTGGCGTAAGGGTATAGCTGCTGAAAAACTAGGTATGTCCCGACACGCGCTCAAACGGAGAATACAACGCTTAGATCTGGACGATGAAAAATGAGCCGCTGGTTACTTTGGGGGTTATTAGCACTGGTACTCCCCGTCAATGCAGCAGAGCTGGCGTTAGGCGCGTCTAAAGAGCAGGCGCAAACCACCGTAGGCTGTCTGTTTCCGATGAGCGGACGCGGTGGGCTTTACGGCCAGGATAGTGTGATCGGTATTCAACTGGCATTTGAACACCTGAGCAACCAGAGCCAGCAGCAACCCTCTCTACGTGTATTGGTCGCTGACAGCAGCTCCAAGGCGTCCAAAGCCACTCGCCAGGTACGCGACTTCGTCCGCAATGACGGGGTGCGGTTTATCTGCGGTGTGGTTAATTCTGCGATCGCGCTACAGGTGGCTCAGGTTGCCGATGAGGAAAAAGTTTTTTTTATCGGCACTGATCACGCCTCCTCCAGACTGACCGAACAGGGGGCGCATCCTTATTATTTTCGGGTCAACAACAACAGCAAGCAATCGATGGATGCTGCAGCACTTTATATCAAGGAAACGTTTGGCCAACTCCCCCCGAAAAAACCTCTGCGCCTCGCCTATATCGGCCCAGATTACGACTACGGTTATCAAGCATGGAAGGACCTGCGCCGCGGGTTAGACAAACAGGAGATCAGCTACCAAGTAGAAACGGTGCTCTGGCCCAAACTCTACGAACCGGACTATTCACCCTTTCTGCGAGCCCTGCTGGATAAGGATGTAGATCTGGTAGTAAATGCACTCTGGGGGGGCGACCTGGTGGCTTTCATTCAGCAAGCCAATCTGACCCCTCTATTCAAACACGCACGCTTTGCCAACTTCGATACCGGCGGTAACTTTGAGGTGCTATCCGCACTGGGTGAAGATATGCCTGCAGGGCTTATTCTATCCTCACGTCACCACAACAACTGGCCTGATACCGAGTATAACCGCTGGTTTGTCGAACGCTTTTTTGCACTGAGCGGGCGCTACCCCTCCTACGCTGCCGAAGGTGCTTACTCGGGTATTCTTGCCATCGCCACAGTGCTGCGCAGCGCAGGCGCCAATGCAGACGATGAGGCCATACGCCAAGCGCTGTCCAAACTCGAAATCAAGCTGCCCGAAGACCCTCCAGGCTTCGCCTCCTTTATGAATCCCAGCAACCATCAGCTGCAGCAAGTGATCGCCATTGGCGAGACCGTTCCTGATCTTCGTTACTCCCCGGCACGCATGATGCTGGGCCATTGGCGCGTCTACCGACCCAGCACTCTCCCGGCGCGGTAGTCCCTCAACCGGCGATGGACAGGGCCGCCCTGTTGTTAATCAGGGTTTATCTCCTTGGCTCCTGCCTATTCGTCAACGCGCATATAACAGCCCGGCGCTAAGGGAGCGGAATCCGCTCATTGACGCCGATCACCCCGGAGCGGAATCCGCTCATCAGCTTCGCTCAGTCAATCAACAAACAGAAAAACAACTAATTAACAATATCTTACATATATACCCATAATTGGCATAGCCGTTGCAATATCGTGTTGATGCTCTGCACCCTGGTACCCCGCCGTCAACCATGACTAGCGACCCCTTGCAGGACATGCCGGGGATATCCCGTTAATAAAAATTAAAGACGATGAGGCGAAAAACGATGTTCAGATCCTTTGCGAAAAAATCAACGCTGGCTGGATTGCTGGTTATCTCGGCAGCGGCTCAGCCGGTCCTGGCTGCCGAAGAATACAAGCTGGGCTTGGTTACTTTTCTTTCCGGCGGCGCGGCAGGCCCCTTCGGTGTCCCCGCTCAGAATGCCGCTCTGCTGGTGCTGGAAACCCTCAATGCCGGCGAACTCCAGGCGCCCTACAACACCAAAGGCATTAACGGCCGTACTATCACTCCCGTGTTTGTGGACGAAGCAGGTGGTGCCACCAAGCAGGCCTCTGAGTACCGTAATCTAGTTGAGCGCCAGGGCGTAGATGCAGTGATCGGTTATATCTCATCCGGTGATTGTTTATCCGTGCCTGCCGTTGCTGAGGAGATGAAAACCCTGACTGTTTTGTTTGACTGCGGTACGCCACGGGTGTTTGAGGAAAATGAATTCAAGTACGTTTTTCGCACCGGCCCAACCGCTACCATGGATAACGTTGCCGCTTCCCGCTATATCAACTCGGAGATAGGTGATCTTGCAGCGGTATCTGGCATTAACCAGAATTACTCGTTTGGACAGGAATCCTGGGCGGATTTCAGTGATTCTCTGAATCAAATCAAGCCAGAGGTTACGGTTGCTACCAAACAGTTTCCGAAGATCTATGCAGGTCAGTACGGCGCTGAAGTTTCTGCGCTGATGGTGAACTCCGCTCAGGTTATTCACTCATCATTCTGGGGCGGTGATATGGAAGCCTTCATCCTCCAGGGTTCGGCGCGTGGACTGTTTGACGATCAAACCGCGGTACTGACCACGGGTGAGAGCGCTATGTATCGCCTGTCTGATCAGATCCCAGAGGGAACCATTATCGGTGCACGCGGGCCCTTCGGCATCTATGCCCCGGACAGCGCCCTTAACCGCTGGTTCCGTGACGCCTACACCAGTCGTTTCGGCACGGCTCCGACCTACCCAGCCTATAAAATGGCTCAGGGCATCCTGGGTCTGAAACTGGCCACAGAGAATGCGGCGGCCAAGGTTAAAGGCCAGCCAAGCACTGAAGACGTCGCGTCTGCGTTCGAGTACCTCGAGTATGAAGGTCCCGGCGGCAAGGTTTCTATGAGCCTAGGCAATGGTCACCAGGCCACCATGGAGATGGTCTATGGCCGTTATACTTTTAAAGATGGCAAGCCTGGGGTGACTCACGTTCGTCGCTACGCATCCGCCTGTGTGACACCGCCTGAAGGCGTCTCCTCTACCGACTGGATCGCTCAAGGAATGCCGGGCGCTCGGTGCGACTGATCGACTCCTGAACAGGCCGGTGGCAACTTCTTGCCACCGGCTCTCTGGTCTTTTTATTAACTCCATAACTCTGGAGCTATACCATGAAACTGGTAATTGCGATGCTGATGGACGGCGTAATTTACGCGTCCTGGCTGTTTATAATCGCAGCAGGCTTAACGTTGATCTATGGCGTGATGCGCATTCTTAACATGGCCCATGGTAGTTTTTACGCCATAGGTGCCTATGCGGGAGCTTCGTTGGTTGGCGTTTATCTGGCGGGAGGCTATCCCCCCTGGGGGGCTTATCTGGTGCTGCTGGGTGCGGCGATATTCAGCGGTGCCTTGGTCGGTATCCTGATTGAACGGGGGCTGCTGCGCTTCATGTATGGTCGCGATGAGGTGGTGATGATTCTGGTGACCTACGCCATCCTGCTGATCCTCGAAGATGTGATCAAGCTGGTGTGGGGCGTGGATGCCTATTTCGCTTACCAGCCCTATACCTTATTAGGGCGTACCAAGTTGGCCGGACTCTCCTTTGCCAACTACGATATCGCGCTGATCTTTGTCTCTGCAAGCATCTGCTTTTTACTCTGGTGGGGACTCAATCGCACCCGTCAAGGAAAACTACTCCAAGCAGTAATCCATGACCGTGATACCGCTTCATTTTTAGGTATCAATGTCACCCGCATGTTTACCGTGACCTTCGTTATCGGTGCCGTGCTAGGCGCTTTCGCGGGTGCGCTGACCGCACCAGGTATCTCGGTGATGCCAGGCATTGGTGTCGAGGTGATTATTCTCGCCTTTGCGGTTGTTGTTATCGGCGGTCTGGGCAGTGTCGGTGGCGCACTGCTGGGAGCACTCATTGTCGGCCTCGCCCGGTCCGCGTCTGTCCACCTGTATCCTGATGCCGAACTCTTTGTCATCTATGGCGTGATGGCCTTAGTGCTGGCGTTCCGTCCACAGGGCCTGTTCGCCATCGCTACAGCGAGGAAAATTTAACATGAGATATGCAACAACGCTTGTTGTTACCGGGGCTGTCGCGCTGCTGGCTGCGGGGCTGGTGATGCCGGGATGGCTGACCTTTCTATTGACGCTGGCACTAGCCAAAGGTTTGGTGGTGCTGGGCCTGTTACTGTTGATGCGGGCCGGATTGGTCTCCTTCGGCCAGGGGCTTTACTACTGCCTGGGTGCGTACACAGTGGGGATCGCCGGAAGCTATTTTGAAACCCAAAATGCGCTTTATTTAATGTTGCTGGCTGTGGTGGTTTGCGTGGCTCTGGCGGCGTTGATCGGGTTATTGCTTTGTCGTTACCGCGATATCTTCTTTGCGATGTTTTCGATGGCGTTTTCGATGATTCTCTACGGGATATTGGTTAAGAGTTCTTCTTTTGGCTCGTCCGATGGTTTCAATGTCAAACCTCCGCTTCTGTTTGGCTGGACCCCCGGGGGTGATACCAGTCCGCTAATGGCTTATGGCTTGGCGGTGGTCGCGGTTACTGCGGTCAGTATTTTCGCTTGGCACTACCTGCGTTCCCCGATGGGCTATGCCGGTGAAGCGGTGCGTGAGAATGAAATACGGGTCGAATACCTCGGTGTCTCGGTACGCGAACTTATCTATAAAAAATATCTCCTGGCTGCCGGTATGGCAGGTCTTGGCGGTGCTATCACCGCGCTGTCAGCTGGCCATATAGATCCGGAAATGGCCTATTGGACCACCTCTGGCGAGTTTGTGTTTATCGCTTTGATGGGCGGAACTGGTCATGTTGCTGGTCCGGTACTGGGCTCGGTTCTGTTCGAATTGATCCGAACATACGCCTTCCAAATCTCCCCTTACACCTGGCAGATGATCCTAGGCATGGCGTTGCTCGCCATCATTCTTTACCTGCCCAAGGGCATATGGTCTCTAGTCGATCGCGTTACCAAGAGGGCTGCAGCATGAGTGCATTATTAGAAACACGCGCACTGGCACGCAACTTCGGGGCGGTGACGGCTGCCGCCGATATCAATGTTTGTATTAATGCTGGAGAGATTGTCGGCGTCATCGGCTCAAACGGTGCGGGTAAAACCACCTTCATAAATATGGTGACTGGTTATCTGCCGCCCAGCAGCGGTGAAATCCTGTTCAAGGGCAAGAGTGTTGTCGGTAAAGCGCCGCGTCAGGTGATGCGGGCGGGGATTTGTCGCTCGTTCCAGGTGGCACAGTTATTTCCCGATCTGAGCGTCCTGGATAATATCCTGATCGCCTACGGCATGCTGCAGCAAGGCGCGTTGTCATTCCTTCGTCCGCTATCTAATCCGGCGAGCATCGAGCAAGCCACCGCGTTGCTGGATGAATATGGCATCACCGAATACCTGTCTGAAAAAGTGGTCACGCTACCGCAGGGCGTTCGCAAACTGCTGGATATCGCCCTGGCCATGATTGGAAAGCCTGAGGTTCTGCTGCTCGATGAGCCGACCTCTGGTGTCGCCATCGATGACAAGTTTGAGCTGATGGATACCGTGATGCGGGCGGTGCGTAGCTCCGGTGCGGCGGTGCTGTTTGTCGAGCATGATATGGAGGTGGTCGCGCGCTACTCGACCCGCTTGATCGCCTTCTACGATGGCCGGGTGCTGGCAGACGGCCCGACAGCGGTGGTGATGGACAATCCAAAAGTTCAGGAACTGGTCACTGGGCATCAATTAGATGCGCCCATATTGGATACGACTAACACACCGGAGGTGGCCCATGCTTAAACTATCGGCAATCAATGCTCGCATTGCGGGCACCCCCATTTTGCGCGATGTCAATTTAGAGATTAAGCCGGGCTCCCTGGTGGGTTTGGTCGGTCGTAATGGCGCGGGAAAAACCACGCTCATGCGTACCGTGATGGGCCTGCTCAAACCAGATTCTGGCACCATCATGATTGAGGGCCGAGACATGACCGGCTTAGCGCCACACTTTCGTGCCCTCTCAAAAGTGGGTTACATGCCTGAAGATCGGCAGCTGGTACCAACATTAACCGTCGAGGAAAACATTCTGATTCCGGCCTGGGCAAATAAACTGCCCGAAGCCGAATCACGCTTGGCCTGGGTTTACGAGTTAATGCCCGAAGTAGAAGCCTTTGCGGACCGAAAAGCCCTGCAATTATCGGGCGGGCAACAAAAACTCGTAGCACTAGCCCGGGCGATGATGAGCGGTAGTCGTCTGCTGCTGCTCGATGAACCGTTCGAAGGCGTGGCCCCGGCCCTGTCTCAGCGCCTAGTCAGTGTCCTGCATACGCTCAAAGACGAAGGGCTGTCGGTGCTGTTATCTGAATCGGACTATAGCCACTCCGCTGACCTGGTGACCCAGGTTTACACCATCGAGCGCGGAGCCGTATCCGCGCCCAAACACGTAAGAGGAAAGGTCGCATGAATGATTTCATCTTTAACTCGCCCAAGCAGTTAATCTGTAAACCCGGTGCGATCGCCCAGCTGGGAGAGATCTGCCAGCACCTGATAGGAGGTCGCGTACTGATTGTGACCGACCAGGGGATCGTTGCTGCGGGCCTGCTGCAACCCGCACTGGATGCACTCAAATCAGCCGCCGTCGAGACATTTGTATTCGATCAGGTTGAAGCCGACCCTGCCGCATCGATCGTCCTGGCGGCAACGGAACAGGCGATCACCGAGCGCGTTAACGGCGTGATCGGACTGGGAGGAGGCTCCTCCATGGATGTGGCCAAATTGGTGGCTCTGCTAGCCAAAGGTGAGGAATCGCTCGAGGCGATCTACGGCGTTAATCTGGTGAAGGGGCAGCGGCTGCCGTTAATACAGATTCCGACCACGGCCGGCACCGGCTCCGAGGTGACGGCGGTGGCAATCATTACGGTGGGCGAAGGCGAGAAGAAAGGCGTCGTCTCTGCGCAACTGGTGCCCGACCTGGCATTGCTCGATGCAGAGCTGACCCTGGGACTCCCCGCAATGGTCACGGCGACCACCGGCGTTGATGCGATGGTCCATGCGATCGAAGCCTATACCTCACGCAACCCCAACCATAATCCGATCTCCGACACGCTAGCCAAAGATGCCCTGGTGCTACTGGGTGCAAACATCGAGCAAGCTGTAAGCGACGGCCGTAGTCTGCCGGTCCGCGCTAATATGTTGCTGGGATCGCTGCTGGCAGGCCAAGCGTTTGCCAATTCACCGGTGGCCGCTGTCCATGCGCTGGCCTATCCACTAGGGGGTATCTACCACCTATCACACGGGTTGACAAACGCCCTAGTATTACCGCATGTCATGCGCTTCAACCAGAATGTGTGTGCCGATCAATATGCCACGCTTGCGCCGCTGGTGTTTCCCTCATTAGCCGAGATTGAAGATGACGCAGCGCGCAGTAACGCATTTATCGATGCCCTCGATGCGCTTAACCGCACGCTGGGTATGCAGGTACGGTTGAGGGACTACGATATTCCGGAAACAGCACTGCCAACCTTGGCGAAGGACGCCATGAAACAGACAAGGTTGCTGGTCAATAATCCGCGTGAGATCACCGAGGCGGATGCCTTGGCTATCTATCAGGCTGCTTGGTAAGGAGAACCTGATGTCTGAAACCATTCAATCTGAAATAACCAAGCAGGAAGTTAAACGTTTCCAAACCCGTGCAGACTACCGGCATTTTATCACCATCCCTACGCGTTGGATGGATAACGATGTCTACGGTCACGTCAATAACGTGCAGTATTACAGCTATTTTGATACGGCGGTTAACCGTTACCTGATCGATCAGGGCGTACTGGAGATCAGAAGCAGCGAAGTAATTGGGCTGGTGGTTGAGACCCAGTGCAAGTATTACCGCAGTATCGCCTTTCCAGAGGACGTCATCGCCGGTGTGTCAGTGGCAAAATTAGGCAATAGTTCTGTGCGCTATGAAGTAGGGCTGTTTAAGGAGGGTGATGATGATGCGGTTGCCCAAGGGCATTTTATCCATGTTTACGTAGATCGGACCACCCAACGCCCGGTCCCTTTACCCGCCGTATTACGCGCTGCGCTTGAGAGAATATCCGTTTGAGGAAAATCACATGCAAGTAACCAATCCGAACTTGCTGCAACAGCAAGCGTTCATCGACGGTCAGTGGAGCGATGGCAGCAGCGGCAAGCGTTTTAACGTCACCAACCCCGCCAACGGTGAGCTGCTCGCCGAAGTTGTGGATCTCGATGCCGAAGACATTACCCGAGCCATCTCCGCCGCTGAGCGCGCGTGGGACAACTGGCGTGCGCATACCGGTAAAGAAAGAGCCGCCATATTGCGGCGCTGGTTTGAGTTGATCCTGGCTGCAAAAGAGGATCTGGCGATCCTGATGACCGCCGAGCAGGGCAAGCCTCTCAATGAAGCCCGTGGTGAAGTCCTTTACGGTGCTTCTTTCGTGGAATGGTTCGCAGAAGAAGCGAAGCGCGTCTACGGGGACATCATCCCCGGTCACGGGCGCGATAAACGCTTGCTAGTCATTAAGCAGCCCATCGGTATCGCGGCGTCGATTACGCCCTGGAATTTTCCGATAGCGATGATTACCCGCAAAGTTGCACCCGCTCTAGCGGCTGGCTGCCCGGTGGTGATCAAGCCGTCTGATCTGACGCCGCTGTCGGCATTGGCGCTGGCTAAACTGGCCCATGAAGCGGGGTTCCCCGATGGTGTCTTCAATGTCGTGACCTCAACCAACGCCCCCGAAGTCGGCCGTATCTTTTGCTCCGATACCCGGGTACGCAAGCTGTCCTTCACGGGTTCCACCCCTGTGGGAAAATTACTGGCGCAACAATGTGCGAGTAATGTCAAAAAAGTCTCTCTGGAGTTGGGTGGGAATGCGCCCTTTATCGTGTTTGACGATGCGGATCTGGATGCGGCAGTGGTCGGCGCCATGGTCTCCAAGTTCCGTAATGCAGGTCAGACCTGCGTCTGTACTAATCGCATCTTTGTCCAGGAAAAGGTCTACGACGCGTTCGCTGAGAAGTTCGCAGTCGCAGTACGAGGGCTCAAGATGGGTAATGGCTCCGATGAGGGCGTCGAAATCGGCCCTCTGATTGACGAGCGAGCTTTGACCAAGGTCGAAACACTGGTCGCAGATGCGCGTGCCAATGGCGCCAGGGTCCTTGCCGGTGGAGAACGCTTTCACGGCGTCTTAAACGGCTACCAGCCGACGGTACTGACTAACGTTAATAACTGCATGCGGATCGCTCAGGAAGAGATCTTTGGTCCAGTGGCCACGCTGATCCCCTTCACGACAGAAAAGGAAGCCATTGATATGGCCAATAACACCCCCTTTGGATTGGCCGCGTATTTCTATGCGCGGGACATCGGCCGCGTCTGGCGGGTGGCTGAAGCCCTCGAATACGGCATGGTGGGAATCAATGAAGGTATTATCTCTACCGAGGTGGCGCCTTTCGGCGGTATAAAAGAGTCTGGACTTGGCCGCGAGGGGTCTAAATATGGGATCGAAGACTATGTGGAGATCAAGTACCTCTGCATGAACATAAGCTAATCTGGAATAAATATTCGTATCCGTTCTGTTGCTGTATCTTGCCCCGTTAACCGGGGCTTTTTTGTTTGTCCGGCAAAGCCGACAAACCCAGTGGTTTGAAAGATAGCCACGTCACCCCGACCGAGGGGAAGACAATCTGAATGGCAAGGGCGTCACTGGCTAACGGTGGGGTCTGAAGGAAGCCATAGGAAGTAAGGTGTACGTAACGAAAGTAAACCTGACTCGGCTGCACATAGGGGTGAGCGTGCAAAATAGCGTGAAGCCCAATACTCGGTCAGCTATGTGTCGTGTTTGAGGACGGAATACCTTGCAGGGAGTTGGTGTAATAACCGGAGAAGCCTGGCACCGTACCTGATTGTTTTCAGGCATATTATTCAAGAAGAGATTCGAGAATAACGTGAGTGTGAGGTGGCAGATGCGCCCGTAGTAGTGATGAAGTTTCAGCCGATGAATGCTGGTAACAGCCGGGAGGATAAAACTGAAACGATGATGAGCGGAGGTCTCATCAGACTGTCGCTGTCAAAAGCCGTGGCAGGGTGCGAAGGGGCAAAGTAAACATAAAAGCGTTATTAGGTCGCGAAGCGATATGGGTCAGATGCACAAACAGCTCGACGGAGCTGGATCTTCTGGATGGGTTGCTTGGGAGCAAGTGGGCGCAGCCAAGAAATTGCATGCGGGATTAACGTGACTGAATTCGGTAGATTGCCAACGTGCTAGAACGCCGAGTCACCACGTGAAACACACCACTGACCCTAAACGCCGAGTGACACCAATAACCACAGTAGTCGGTAAGCTGGATGAGGACATATTACAGTCTCTACGGACGGCTCCTCTCGAAGAGGGTGTTGTACGATGGATTCAGACAGGTCAAAAAATCGAAGGGCGCCGCCGGAATAGATGGGCAGCGTCTGAGTGACTTTGAAGCTGATCTGGACGCAGAGCTGAACAGCTTATTGCTTGAGCTGACGGAAAAACGCTACCAGCCGAGTCCGGTTAAGCGCGTAATCATTGCCAAAGACGACGGTGGTGAACGTGCACTGGGCATTCCAACAGTTCGAGACCGCATTGTGCAGCAAGCGCTACGCAACGTGCTCGAACCCATTTTTGATCCTGACTTTCATCCATCAAGTTACGGTTATCGAAAGGGACGTGGTTGTCACCATGCGATCAGCAAAGGAGAGTTATTCATCCGGCGCTATGGCAGGCGATGGGTCGTTGATATGGATTTATCCAAATGCTTCGACACCCTAAACCATGACCTCATCATCAAACAATTTCGGGAAAAAGTAACTGACAGTAGCATCTTAAAGCTGCTGCGTGATTTTCTTGAAAGTGGCGTGATGATTGGTGAAGAGCTCGAAGCGACCCACATCGGAAGCCCCCAAGGCGGAGTGATCAGTCCTCTGATAGCGAATGTCTATCTGGATAACTTTGATCAATTCATGAAAAGTAGAGATCATCGGATCGTTCGTTATGCGGATGATATTCTTATTCTCTGCGGCTCTGAATCTGCGGCAGGAAATGCGCTGAAGGTGGCGACAGATTATCTTGAAGGCTCGCTAAAACTGACCGTCAATGTATCAAAGACCCATATCGCACACAGTGATAAGGGTGTGAAATTCCTCGGCGTGGAGATATTTACTCGCTTTACGCGGATCCAGGAAAAGAAGATGCAGGGACTGAAAGTCAAGGTGAAGCAAATCACCCGACGCAATAACGGCAAGAATCTCACCGGCATCATAGGTGAGCTCAATCCGCTGCTGAGGGGATTTGTAAACTACTTCAGGATAGCGAATTGTCGAAGAGAGCTTACTAAACTGATGAGCTGGATACGCAGGCGCTTACGCTGTGTACAGCTTAAGCAGTGGAAGAAGCCAGCGAAGTTGCACAGACGATTGAAGCAGTTGGGGTATAAGCCGCCATTCAAGCGAATCAAGATGAATAGCTGGCGCAACGCTCGCAACCCATTAGCGAGTTACTCGATGCCGAATAGCTGGCTCCATAAAGAGATGGGGTTGGCTGATATAGCTTCAGTCAATGTTGGTATCACTGTCTCAGTGATCTGAGATGCGTGTTTGCATGAGCCGTATACGAGGCCCGTACGTACGGTTCTGTGGGAGGGATGAGGCGAAAGCCTCACCCTACCTGATATTCTGGAGATTCAGTATCTGCAAGTGCAGAGTAGCGATTGTTATTTAGCACTTACCTCGGTGCTGCTTTGTCGATTCAGAATATGTTTGAAGCTGGTTTGGTGAAGTACATCTTAGCTGCCTATAAACTATGATCTATCGGAAGGTCAACTTACTCCACCCCTCAATGTTCTGCCTGGACATATTCAAATTAGCTTCTAGACTAGACGTCCGCTAATGAAAAAGTGGTCACCAGGTCCTAACAGAATCTATACCACTCTATTGACTATGGCGGCGTTTTTCAAGGTAGTTGGCACTGTTTTCTAGTTCCTAAC
>TARA_R110001583_G_C5670891_1_pt1 | contig 23245 bp, 9 predicted proteins | sample TARA_R110001583 | Tara Oceans TARA_R110001583 (sample SAMEA4398432) | marine metagenome | biome: Polar Biome; feature: [MES] marine water layer (ENVO:01000295) within the mesopelagic zone...; material: water (ENVO:00002006), including particulate matter (ENVO:01000060) such as...... | reverse complement strand
TAGCAAACTCCAAACGTTATAGAAAACATACCCCTTCAATTGAGGTACAATAAAAGGGGCGGAGATAGTAATCTCACGCACTGGTCAGGTCAAGTATTAGACAGCCCAATATTACCCGGCGGTGCTGATATCGAGCCCTATCAGACTGCCGCCCGGATTGGCATCGCCGGTATTGGGTAGCCAGGGGTTCAGGCAGCGGGAAGATTCAACGCATGGATCGGTCAGCGCGGTCATGAATGCCATTAAATCCTCAATCTGCTGATCACTCAGGCGAGCATCCTGCAGGATTGCATTACCTTGCTGGCGCAACATCGTCAGTTGTGCCAGCGCATTATTGCTGAATTCCCGGCTGTGCGGGTGCACCAACCCGGACTGACGTTGACTCAGGGCATCAAAATCAAAGCTGGCGACACTCTGTTGAGGATCAAGATGATGACGAATCATGGCCTCCAAGCTGTCAAACACGCCCGAGTGACCATACGGAGCGGTATGTTCAATGTTGATCAGGGATGGCGTCCGGAAGGCGTAACGATCGTCATAGATGCCGGTGCGCAGGAAACGCCCGGTGTCTTCTTCATTTATATCCTTGCCAATTCCCGCATGGGGCACAGCCAGCACATGGAACTCCTCATCACTCAGCAAGGCGCCCTGATGGCAAGCGACACAGCCGCCTCCGCCCTGCTCTACCGGCGTATGAAATACCACAGCACCGGCTTTTTGCCGCTGTGACAGCGCCGCTTGATCCCCCAGCAGATAGCGATTCCAGGGCGTGTCCATAAACACCTGGCTTTGCTCGTAGGCGGACAGCAGGTTTTGCACCCGCTCGAAATCCAGCAGCTCGTCCAGCGGGCGCGAGGCCTCCTGCGGATACAACTGCAGAAACAGCTGATCCCAACTGTTGTCACCCCGACCCGCAAGGCGATCCCGCTCAACATCCGCCACCAGGTTCTCGACCAGTACGCGACGGATACGCTGGTTACTGGCGGTTTCGTTAAAGGTAGAGCGCATCTCATGTTCGGAAGTCACCGGAAATCCCGCCTGGGCACCAATCAGGCTGGATACCGTGCTGTCGATATCGCCATAACGCACGTCCGGCGTACTGATTCCCGACGTTGTGTGCGCCGCCGTCGAGTGCTGCAAGCGTTCAATCCGGCCGTCATAAAACATCCGTCGTTGCCACAGCGAGGAATTGAAGGTGGTGGGAGAGTTACGTGGCACCAGCGGCTTGCTGTTTCCCTGGCGCTCCCTGCCAAGGACGTTGCGATCAATCGCCCCTACTCCAATAGGCAACGGCAGCTGATCACCACCTGCCATCATCGGGTGATGGCAGGTAACACAGGCAACGTCATCGCTGCCCGACAACGAGGTCGAGAAAAACAGCAATTTCCCCAGCCGTGCTTCTGCTGAATGAATATCCACCGCGGCCGTGAATTGCTGCCCTTCGATGCCGTGATAATCGATCCAGTACTGCAACTGACTGTCGAGTGTTGGCGAGCGCTCACCACACCCCCACAGCAGCATCAGCAAAGCGCTGATGCCAATCCCCCGGAGACAGTCAGAATACATCGCCACCCCCGGCCGGTTCATCAGTCACAGGCAGATCAGAGCCGGACTCCGGTGCCGTGTATCGCACCGAGGTATCGTGACGGTAGTGACAGGCGTCCACGACCCGGCGGATAAAGTCCCCACGCTCGGCATCGTCACTGATGGCCTCCACCGGGAAGCCGGTGAAGACACCCAGATGAGTGCCGCTGTCGTACATCACCGCCGCATTGTGTTCACTGTAGCGGAAGATCACTTCAGCGCTGGCCGGGGTAATGGTGTCACCGTAGTTCTGACGGGTGAATTGCAGCAAAACCGACTGTTCTTGCGGATACAGGCTGCCAGTCGCCGTCACCGTCAGGCTGCTGCCGCTGTCACCCATATCCGACCCCACTGCGGCGACGCCCATGAAGTCCGTCAACAGGTAGGTGAGACCTTGCGAGTAAACATGATCCTGACTGCTGAACAAGGCACAGCCGCCACCGTTCAGATAACTGCCCAGCAGTAATTCCTGATCATCACTCAGATAGCCATAAGTACCATTGGTCCACAACACCAGCTTGTAGGCCGTCAGCTGGTCGCGCAGATCATCGATCAACCCGGATTGCATGGATGTTTCCAGCTCACTGCCCATCATCACCTGATAGTCCAGCGATGCCGCCGTAAGGGCATTCACCAACGCCAGCTCAATGCCCTCTTCGTCACCAACATCCACCACTACCAGCACGTCAATGCGTTCGGTGCGGGTCGGGTCCAACGGCATTTCATCGCTGGCATCGTCAACGCCATCCCCGTCGCTATCGGCCAGTGTCGGGTTTGTGCCCAGCGCAAATTCCTGCGCGTTGGTCAGCCCGTCACCATCGCCGTCAAGGACTTGCTCGCCGGCCAGGTTGGGATCGAAACCATAGTCGACTTCAAAACCGTCGCCGAGGCCATCGCCGTCAGTGTCGCTATTGACTGGCGAGGTTTGCGTCACATCCAGCTCTTGTTGGTCGGACAAACCATCGTTGTCGCTGTCGGCCAGCCCTGGGTGTGTGCCCACGGTAAATTCCTGCAGGTTGGTCAGGCCATCAGAGTCGATATCCGTTGCAGCATCCTGGGCATCGTTGGGATCAAGGCCATAGAGGGCTTCAAAGCCGTCGGTCATGCCGTCAGCATCGGTGTCCGCCACGGTCGGATTGCTGCCCAAGCCAACTTCCTCACCATCACTGAGGCCATCAGCATCACTGTCGGACAGCAGCGGGTCGGTGCCGTGGCTGTTGATTTCCTCACCGTCAGCCAGGCCGTCACCATCACTGTCGGCGGCGACCGGTGACGTACCCAATGAGACTTCCAGCTGATCATCGAGTCCGTCTGCATCACTATCAGCCTGGGTTGGATTACTGCCAAGCCCCTGCTCGGTGAGGTTATCAAGTCCGTCGCCATCTGCATCTGCGGATTCATCACCAGCAACCAGCGGATCAAATCCCCACTGCACCTCAAAACCGTCGAGCAGGCCATCGCCGTCAGAGTCCGCCAGCGCCGAGTCGGTCCCCAGTGTGGCTTCGACATAATCCGGCAGGCCGTCGCTATCGCTGTCGATCACCATGTTGGGCATGGTTTGTTGCTGCGCCGCAGAAATACCGTCAAAGAAGGCCGACGGATTTTGCGCCAGATCCTGCATCAGGGCTTCCAGTACCGAGACGTCGGTATCGGCCGCCACCAGGTGCATCAGGTTGACCGTTTCGCCCGGTGCCAGCGTCAGCCTGTATTCAACATAGAACTCCATCGAACTCTGGCTGATCGCATCCGGTTCCAGACCTGCCGCCGTGCGCCACATAAAGGCCGCCTGATAACCATTGGCAAGCATCTGGGTGCGCGCCCACTGGTGTTGCCGGTCCAGCTCTGAACTGCCATCGTCAGCAACCATCGCGGTGGCGGAAGCGGATGGCAGATAGAAGTGCAGTCGCACCGGCAGCAGCAGCTGGCTGGTCGAAATGTTGGTAAAGGTATCGAGGTAACGAACATAACCACGGGTCGCTGATACCGTCACTGCACGATTCACCTCGACGCTGGTCGTTTCTTCCCAGGAGAAGAAGCTGCCAACAAAGTCGAGCTGGCTGTCACTCAGGCGCAGCGCTCGCGTATCCCATTGCAGATCGGAGTATTCGTTAAACAGCCGTGATGTATGACCGCCGTCCTCTCCAATGGAGTTGGCGTAGCCACCGGAATTAAACGTCCAGCTGTTGCCAGCGCCGTCCGTCAGGGTGTACGGCAACGCCACCGAGATACTGGAGTTGGCATCAAGCGGGTCTGAACCACCCTCAACTTCAAGGCCATCACTATCGCCGTCACCATCGCTATCGCTGTCCAGCGGATTGGTACCCAGGCTGACTTCATCGCCGTCATTGAGGCCATCGGCATCGGTATCAAGATTGTCGAAATCGGTTCCCTGAGCGATCTCCTCAAGATTGCTCAAGCCGTCACCATCGGGATCGGCAGCGGCATCGTCCGGGTCCAACGGATTGAATCCAAGGCTGACTTCGGTAGCGTCATCCAAGCCATCGGCATCGCTGTCGGCCGCATTCGGGTTCAGCCCAAGGGAATCTTCCACACCGTCATTGAGGCCATCGGCATCGCTATCTGCCAACAGTGGCGAACTGCCAAAGGTGTCGACTTCATAGCCGTCGGACAGGCCATCGCCATCGCTGTCGCCCAGCAATGGGTCTGTGCCGGCGCTGATTTCAGCGCCATCGTCCAGGCCGTCGCCATCAGTATCGGCATTGTTCTCCAGCGTACCTGCCAGCATCTCATCGGCAGCGCTGAGGCCGTCGCCGTCAAAGTCGGCGGTTGGATAATTGGCCAGCAGCGGATCCAGTCCGGATTCGTACTCGAAACGATCACCAAGGCCATCGTTGTCGCTATCGGTCGACGCGGTGCTGGTGCCAATCGCCACTTCAATCGGGTCAGGCAAACCATCGCCGTCGGCGTCCATTCCCAGGTTCACCACTGACGACAGCTTCTCCAGGCTGAGGTCGCCAATCCAGTTGCTGTCCAGCTGCACCATCTCAGCCAGCAGGTTGGCTGTGTCCGTCTGCGTAGTGCCCAGCGCAACAAAGTGCATGATGGATACCTGCGAATGGGCAGGCACAGTGACATCCCAATAGAAGTCGAGGTCGTCACCGGCAAAGGTGGAATCCGCTGGCATCACCGGCGCACTGTCATCCGACCACAGGAAAGCGGAGGCCTTGCGGCCCGAGCCATCGCTGTCGTCGAAGATAGCGTAGTGATCGGCAGCACTGAGGGTGCTGGTATCGGTTCCACTCGACTTGCTCACCAGTGTCGACGAGCTGTCGTAGTTGAAGTCGGTATCCAGCCACACCTGCAGGGTAACGTCAGTGTCGCTGTTGTTATGCAGCTGTTCTACGTAGCGGATCATAGGTTTCAGCGTCGACACATGAATGTGGCGCTCAACCCGCAGGGTAACCGCCGTTGACGTCACGGCGTCATTCACGGTGATGTCGTCTTCCAGCAGCCACAAATCGTCGCGCTCACGCACCGCACGGTAGTCACTGTCGTTGAAGAGCGAGCCGTTCAGCTTGAGGTAGAAGCCTGGATCGAACACATAGTGGCCGTAGTTGATGGTGCCGTAACTGGAGACATTCCACTCGTTGCTGTCACTGTCAAACAGACTGCCGGACAGTCCCACGGTCACGCTCGATTGCGGATCGTTCGGATCGGTACCGGCCGCGACTTCAACACCATCGCTGTCGCCGTCGTAATCGGTATCGGCATTGGTTGGCGAGGTGTTGTAGCTGTTGTGCTCATCGCCATCGCTGAGACCATCACCATCGCTGTCGACATTGCCCGGGTCGGAACCCAGCGCAATTTCGTCGATATTGATCAGGCCGTCGCCGTCACTGTCGATGTTGGCATCGCTGGCATCGGCAGGATCAAGGCCATAGTTGGCTTCGTCTGCGTCATTGATGCCGTCACCATCGGTGTCGGCCAACAGCGGGTCAGCGCCCACCGCGGCTTCAGCGCCGTCGGCAAGGCCATCGTCGTCGCTATCACTGTCCAGCGGGTCGGTACCGAGGCTGACTTCGTCACCGTCCGACAGGTTGTCGTTGTCGCTATCGGCATCGTTGATACCGGTGCCCAGGCCCAGCTCATCAATATTGCTGACGCCGTCACCGTCGGCATCGCCGTTGGCGTCGGTCGGGTCCAGCGGATTCAGCGACTGCTGTACTTCCACCAGGTCGTTGATGCCATCGGCGTCGGTATCAGCCAGTAACGGGTCAGTGCCATGCAGATTGACTTCATCGCCGTCGTTGAGGCCATCACCATCGCTGTCGGCCACCGCCGGGTTGGTGCCAAGCAGTGCTTCCTGCTCATTGCTGAGGCCGTCCTGGTCGTCGTCGATGGTCAGCGCAAGGCTGTTGGTCTGGAAGCCGTCAACATCGATATACAGCTCACCACTGGCGAAACCGGCTGGCAGCTGTATCAGGATGACGCTCTTGGTCGAAGACACTGGTGTGATCGGCTGGCCATTCAGGTACACGGTGTTAACGGCAATTTCACCGCTGTCACTCGCTGACGGAATATCGGTGCCATCGGCAATCAGATAACGACCATAGACTCGCACGTTGGAGCCACTGGCTGCGTTTTGCGGATTCAGCTCCACCAGCACAGGTTCGGTTTCGGCTGGCAACAGCGTCACGCTGACCGCTGCCGAATCAGTGCTGTTGTCGCCATAGTCGGTTGCCACCGCCTGCACGATCACCTCGACCGCCTCATCCACGCTTGGCAGCGCTGAGGCCAGACTGTATGGCGCTTCGCTATCCAGCTGCTCATCCAGCACAGTGCCATCGGCGAGACTGGTACGCAGGGTGACGTCACGCACGGCAACGTCGTCGCTGGCCTCTGCCAGGGAGATCAGTGAGTCGAGGCCGAACAGCACGGTTTTGGGTAGGATTTCGACCACCTTGCTGGCGTCCGAAACCTCTGTTGCAACACCACTAGTAGCATCGGCAATTTGCTCCAGCACTGTGCCATCGGCGCCACCACCTACCGCAAAGGTATTGACGATGATACCGGCGTTAATGGCGGTGCTGACGCTTGCGGTCGGGTAAGCGGCCGAGCCGTCCGACATGAACAGCAGCACCGCCGAGGCCTTGGGTCGTGAGCGGGCACCCATGACTTCGGTTATGGAGGCATTCATGGCGTTGGTGAAATTGGTGCCACCGGAGGCACCAGAGGCCAGAATCTGGTCGAGTGCCAGGTCCACGGCTTCAAAGTCGTCCGACAGGCCAGACACCACCACCGCCGAGCTGGAGAAGTCGACAACAGCAACACGGGTGGTCAGCGGGTTGAGGAAGTTCAGCAGTTGCTTGGAAGCAAATACCTCGGCTGCCAGAATGCTGTCGGCCGAACCATCACCATCCACGTCGGCACCGGAGCTGCTGCCTGCACTACCCGAGGTGTCGATCACAATCACCACGTCGCTTTCACCCAGGGTCACGATGCTGCCATCATTGGGGGCGGTAATCGCTACTTGTGGTGCAATCAGGTCGTCGACCCGGTTGAGTGTCAGCAACTCACTGGTGGACTGGTTGATGCTGTCGACGGCGGTGGCCGTCAATTGAATGGTTTCGCCACCACTGCCGGATGGCAGTCGGTATTCCAGTTCATAAGGGGCAGCGTCGACCGAGCCAATCAAGCTGCCATTGAGATAGAAATCGACGCGCAGTAGGGCGATATCGTCGGCCGCATTGACCGCCAGAGTTTTCAGCTCACCTTCAACCCAGTTGTCGTTCATGGCTGGCGCATTCCAGCTCACGGCAGGAGGAAGATTTTCTTCGATCAGCAAGTCCAGAGCGGCGCTGTCAGACGTTTGCCCCAGGGTATCGTAGGCACGCGCCACCAGCGTTAACGGATTTTCAACACTGTCGAGCAGTGGCATATCGAAATCAAAGCGATACGGCGAGGAAAAACGGGTGGTCAGCAGCTCTCCATCGGCATACAGCTCGACCTTGGCCAGTCCCATATCATCGCTGGCGTCGACCGTCACACTGACCGCCATTCCTTCCAGGAAACCACTGCCTGCCGCCGGAGTATCGGCAGCCCAGCTCACCGTCGGAGCCTGGTCTTCTTCAATTTGCAGCGTCAGGGTCGCACTGGCGGTGTTGCCAGCAATGTCTTCGGCCCGTAGCATCAGCGTTTCGGCTATGCCACCGGCGGCATAGTCATCGGCAATTGCCCAGTTGCCGGAATCACTGCCGCTGTGGCTGTTGATCAGCTCGCCATTGACCAGCAGATCGATTTTGCGCAAGGCGGTGTTGTCCGACGCTTCAAATCTGTAGTTGACGGACTGGCCTTCAATAAAGCTGCTGCCACTGGCTGGGGTCAGCCAGCTGACCTGCGGTGGTTCTTCGTCGTCAACAATGGTGATGGTGCGTTGCACTGTCACCCGGTTGGCGCCCTTGTCGAGCACTTCGGCAGCAACCACGACCTCACCCGGCTCATGGTCTGCCAGGAAAGTGAACTGGAACGGCGCACTGTAGTCGCGACCGAGATAGTTGCCAGCCAGATAGAAGTCGACCTGCTTGATGCCGTAGTCATCACTGATCTCCAGCGCCGTGGTGACCGAGCTGCCTTCAATAAAGCTGGCATTGTCGACCGGTGCTGTCATCGTTGCCGTGGGCGCCATGTCGCGGGCCAGGGTGACATTGACGGCTTGCTGCTGGTCGTGGCTGGCCAGAGTGCCTTGCTCAATGCTTTGCAGTTCGGCGTTGTTGGGGTTGGTAACCTCAACCTGCCAGTCTCCCACTGGCACATTATTAATCTGCACCCAGCCTTGGCCGGAGGTGCTACCAGCGCTGAGCCAGCGAGTGCCGCGTAGCTCGGTCTGATAGCGCACCCGGACCAGACTGCCAATGGTTTCGTCATCGTAGCCCACCGTAACCAGTAACTGGCCAACCGGCGTCAGCCCGAAGTTCTGAACTACACCTTCGCCGTCACCAACAGTGATGGCGTATTCAATCGTATTGCCAACGTTCGGGTCCGTCATGGTCACCTGATAATCCCCCAGCGGCACGTCGAGGAACTCGTAGTAGCCTGCGGAATCGGTGCGAATCTGGCGCTCGAAGCCAGCGCTCAACAGATTCACGGTGACACCCGCCTCCACTGTGCCGGCACCGTTGGTGACAACGCCCGATACCGAGTTCACCTGGGCCAGGGTGATGTCGCGCACCAGTTGCTGGTTGGCAACCAGTTGTACATCCACCGAGCCACCAATGGACGTGCCGTTGGGGTCTGGCAAGGTCGCGATCAGGTTATAGGCGCCAGGCAACAGGCCGTTGAAAACAAACTGGCCGTCTTCGTCAATGCCGGTCTTGATGGCACTGTTAAGGGTTTCCCCCATCAGCTCGACGTAGCCGTAACTGGCCACCACGCCGTCGTAACGGCGCACCGTACCGCTGATCTTGCCGGTATCCGAAAAGATCAGGTTGGCGACAGCATGACCTTCACTGTCGAACGCACTGGCCGGGAAATCAAACTGCATTCGGGTACTGGTTTGCGGGTGCGATGCCGTCAGGCTGAAATCCGCATCCGGGATGTATCCTGCCGAGGCATCGTTGCGGTACTGACTCGCAAAGGCAAACTCGCCGTAGCTGTTGGAGCGCACGTCCCGCAGTCGGCGGAACAGCGGATGTTCACTCTGGTAGCGGACACTGGCGTTGGCAACGACTTCAGCGCCATCAAACTCCTGCACCTGACCACTGATGTGGTTGAGCAGTGCTGGCAGCGGTGCCAGTGCAGACACCTCCGGCACATTGAAGTTAACGATTTGTGCAGACTCTTGTGGCGACAACCAACGCAGCGCCTCAGGTGGCAACTGGCTGAGGCGATCAACGGTCGCCAGCGCTGCGGCGCGATCGGTCTGCTGCGAGATAAAGTGCATGATGGAGCGGGATTCGCCCGGATTCACCACCACCATCCATGACAGCCGCATGCGGTTCACACCGCCGGAAGAACCGGTCAGAAATTCGCCCGACACCGCCTGCACACCGGCACTTTCACCATCCAGAATGTGTACCACCGCAGGCTGGTTGCCGGATTCAAACGGGTCCTGATCCATGTCGTCATCGACCAGCACCCAGCGGTCTGCTTCACCACTGCTGATGTTGAGGAAACTGTCGCCGGAGGACGAGGTCACCACCGCCATTGGCACAGCCACCCGACGGGTAGTGCCGCTGACGTCGCGGTCGTAATTGGAAATCTGGTAGTGGCTGTCGAGTTGCAACTCGACGAGTTGCACTTCCTCGGTATTGTTGGCGACAGTTTCAATGGCACGGGCAAAATAGCCATCGCGCGGCACAAACAAACGGCGGGTAACCGTCATGCCAGCATCGAACACCTTGCGGATCGAGGTTTCCCGGCCGTCACTGATGACGCTTGGCACACCACTGTCGAAGGCAAACCGTTCACCGTCGATCAGCACATCCAGACGACCGGCGCCACGGAATACATCGCCGTCACCACGGAACACATTGCGGGTGCCATCACCAACACTGCCATCCCGGCGAACACCGTACGAGAATCCGTTGCCGTCGAAGAAGTTCTCCAGCTGCGAGGTGGAACCCGGCAACTGGTTTTCCAGCATCCCAATGTCGGCGCTGACCTCGGTGATATCCTCCGTCAGGGTGCCGCTGGCAGTACCGGCAAAGCGGTTGGTACTGTCGACAGCTTCAACACTGAAACCGGCCAGTGGAATGTCGCGCAGCAGATAGTTGCCGTAGGCATCGGTGGCGGTGGAGTCAGCATCACCGCCCGCCGAACTGGTGATCGATACCGGAATACCGGCCGCCAGTGACCCCGACGGCGTATACACCTGACCGCTGACCGAACCATTGCCAATCATGGTCATGTCGACCACCACAATTTCTCCGTTCTGGTGCAGCTCAATATCGCTGGCGCTGGCACGCTGGACATTGGATGAATCCATCACTCGCAGACGGTACGGCGACATGCCCAGCGGCTGCATGTTGAACTGGTATTTGCCATCCGAACCGGTCACCACCTCAAGGTTTGCAGGCAGCAACCTGACGGTCACATTGGACGCTGGCGTCACCGTATCGGCCTGGTACACGGTACCGCGAATATCTGCAGCCGCTTCCAGCGTCACCACGGCATCAATGTCTTCCCCGGCGTTCAGCTGGGTACTGAGATTGCCACCAAGACGACCAATGGCATCAAAGGCGGAGATGTGCAACGACCCCGCCAGTACGTTGGCAAACGAGGCAACACCACTGTCGTTGGTGACCAGCTGGTAGGTTGCCGCGCCCGAGATGGTCACATCGACACCGGGCACAGGTTTGCCGTTGAACGATTTCACCTGCACATCGACCTGACCCAGACCGTTCAATACCACGTCAGCAGTGAAGGTGGCGTTGGCAGCATCGACGTTGACGGCGGCCGAACCAATATCACCATTGGCGGTAGTTACCTTGACCGTACGTTTGCCCACCAGCACATTGTCGAAGCGATAGCTGCCGTCGGCGGCAGCAGTGGTTTGCTGGTCATCAAGACTGACGCTGGCCGCAGCAGCGATGCTGGCGTCGTGGTTGTACACCACACCGGTCACCGAGCTGGTCGGCGTCAGGGTCATATTGGCCTGCCGCTCCTCGCCATCCAGATCAATGGCGCCCTGGGCGCTGCCTGCCAGCCCGGTGGCGCTGTCACGCACCGACACCTGGAAGTCACCCACATAGACATTGGCAAAATGGAACACCCCCTGGCTGTCGGTAACTGTGGTCAGGGACTGGTCAAACAAGGAGGAACCACTCAGCTTGACCGCCATTTCGACCATCCGCGTGCCCGCAGACGACTCCACAAATCCGCTCACACTGCCAATGCCAAGGAACACCAGGTCAGCATTGTTAACCTGGGTTGTACCAGACAGCACCACGGTAGAACGGGCCCGTTGCAAACCGTCGCCAAAGGCTTCGATGGTGTATTCGCCAAGCGGTACAAATTCAAACTGATACTCACCAAAGGCATTGGTGGTGGTACTGGAGACATAGCCACCGCCTGAGCGGCTGAGGGTAACCTGACGGGCCTCGCCAGCACTGGTCAGTCCATCGGCCAGCAGCACCTTGCCCTTGATCGTTCCGTAGGCGCGCAACTGGATATTCAGTTCAAGGTTACCGCCATCAAGCAGCTGCCCTTCTCCAACACCGTACAGACCGGTGCGCGGGTCTTGCGCCACGATCGAAATGGTTCCCGCTGGCAGGTCTGCAAGCTGGAACATGCCCTGATAATCGGCATTACGATAACGCACCTCGTCACTGTCGCCAAGCCCAATGCTCAGGCGCGCATTGACGACCACCTCGCCACGAGGATTGGTGACGGTGCCATACACCTGGCCAAAAATGGCAGCCACTTCAATGTCACCGGCGTCGAGGTCTTCGCCCTCAACCGGTGTCAGCGACAGTGACACGCCGTCTTCAATCACACCGGCACGCACCACCCGGGCATTCAGCACGATCGAGCCATTAACTACCGGCACATTGTGGATAGTGAAACGGCCGTCCGCAGCGGACAGCGCCGAGAAGGTATCAAAGGCAACCACCGAGGCCGACATCACCGCTTCACCGGCGCTGTCAATCACCCGGCCATGGATATCAATGGTTGCATTCTGTACCGTCGGATCAAGGCCAAAGTGCACCTCGACCGCATCCGGAATGCCGTCGTTATCGGTATCGGCAGACAGTGGATCGGTGCCACGCAACACTTCCTCACCGTCAACCAGACCATCGGAATCACTGTCCGGATTCAACGGGTCGGTGCCCAGTGCGCCCTCGTCACCGTCGTTGATGGTGTCGCCATCGGTATCGGCATGCAGCGGCGAAGTACCAAGCAGATACTCTTCATAGTTGCTGAGGCCATCGCCATCGCGGTCAGCCTGACCATCGGCAGCCGAAGCCGGGTCGAGGCCGTTGCGGATTTCATATTCGTCCGGCATACCGTCAGAATCGGTGTCGACCGGGAAGAACACATCAAACTCAGTCGACGCCATCACCCCTTCGTGACGGGCCGATACAATCACATGACCGGAACGATTGGCGGTCACGACGCCATCTTCCGACACCGACACAACGTCTGAGGTCGTGGCATACACGGTGCCCTGACTGGCGGCCGTCAGATTGGATTGCGTGCCATCCGGCAATTGCGCCAGCGCGGTCAGCGACACCACCGGAGTGTTAACGTCGAGCTGGGTGGTGCTGACCTGCAAATCGAGCGATACCGGAATCGGGTGGAACTGGTCAAAGAAAATTTCCCCGACCGCGGTTTCACCATTGGGCACGCCGTATAGCAGTGCCGACTCGCCATAAACAATATCGCCGTCGTAATCGCAAATTGCCCGCGCCCGGTAGGGCACATTGGTCGACAACGGCGTCAGCAAGGTGAAAGAGCCATCTTCCTGCACCTGTGCCGAGCCATTGAGAATATTAATGGTGCAGCGTTCATCCAGCTGGGGGATCACACTGATGTAGGTGAAAGCATTGCCTTCGCTATCAGTGCCCTCTTCTGCTGCCTGCAGCCATGGCGAAGCAAAGCCCGCCAATAACAGCAACACGCCCAGCAAGTACCGCAGCGATGTTGACCAACCGTGTATCACGTTCATGACTTAACCTCTTCCTGAGCGATGGCGAAACTAGTGTCCATTGGTTTTCTGAATAAGGTGCTGAATACCCGACTTGAGCGCGTCGGATGGAGTTTGACGTTGCAGCAATTTGAGCTGCGGCAGATACGGGCGAAGCGCCGATCCATAACCGGACAAGGCCGACACAATGGCCAGCTGCAAGGGTTCCGCAGACTGGATCAGCAGCTGGAACCGCAACGCAGGCAAGGCTTCTGCTGGAGTCAGCAAAGCCAACGCCCGGGCACTGGCGATTTGCTCGTCACTGCGGCCCGCAGCCAGCATCCGTATCAGATCCGATACCGTCGACAGTCGCTGTTGCAACGGCGCTTCGCCGCTATATCGGCCGTGCAATTGCCGTATCCACAGCTGTCGCAGTGCCGCCGGAGCCAACCAGCCAATGCCGTTCTGTTGCTGTTGTACGCCGCGATACATGGCCAGCAGATCCTGCTCTGACTGACAGGCGGCAGGGGCTGTGGTGCTGGCGCTGACCAGCGCCGCCAGCAGCTGTTCTTCAAGTGCTGTCAGCTGCCATTGCAAGGCAGCACCACGCTTGAACCACAAGCGGCAGAGGTTCAGGTAGTCGTTCGCCATGGCGTCAGCGGCCAAATAGGTGTGCTGATACCAGCCCGGAATGTCGCGCCAATTGCCAACGCCATGTACCGCAGCCAGCAGTTCGGCGTACTGGATCAACCGCGTCTCCGCAATGGCGCTGTCGTCGGCCTGGCCGTTGATATCCACCTCAGCCAATCGCCCGGCCAGCCAGCCCGACAGGTCTTCGCTGTCGAACACTTCCGCAGGCAGAGACTGTTGTTGCAGCTCGCCAATGACTGACGCCAGCTGCCCCGCAGACAGCTCGCCATCGTGCCACTGCCAGCGATCCGATAACGGCTGTGCCAGCCCGATGCAGCGCAGCAACACCACAAGCGCAGCCAGGGCAACCAGCACGGCAGCAATACCGAACACACGTTTCATCGTGATCAGGCCCCCTGGTTAAACACTTGCTGCAAGGCTTCGTCGAAGCGTGCCAGCGACTGGGCACCGGAAACGGAAACAAAATCGACCAGATCATCACCATCAACCCGTCCGATCAGAAAGCGAGGTGTGCCAGAAACCCCCAGCCGCACCGCTTCGGAAACATCCTTGCGCAGATCCGTCAGCTGTGACGGCTCGTTGAAGCAGCTTTCAAAGGCGTCGGCCTGCAAGCCGATCCCGGCGGCAAGTCCGTCATAAATGGAGGACGACAGGCTGCGGGTGTTTTCCAGCAGCGCGTTATGCATGGCTTCAAACTGGCCCTGTTCTGCTGCGCAACGGGCAGCGATGGCGGCATTCTCAGCCTGGGCATGAAATTCCAGTGGGAAATCCTTGACCACGTACTGCACCAGCCCGCTGTCAATGTATTTGCGCTTCAACGTTGGCAGTGTCTGGCTGGAGTGACGCACGCAGTAAGGGCACTGGTAGTCCATAAACTCAACAATGGCGTACTCGACATCGTCACTGCCCAGACGCTGGCGGGTGTCGCTCAGTCCCAGCGCCAGACGGCGCGGTTGCTGGGCCTGCGGAGCAGCGGCGGCGGCTGGTATCGCGGCCACCTGCTGTTGCAGTCGCACGACTTCGGCAGTCAGCTGTTGCAACTGCTGATTGATCTGCTCCAGATGGGCGTCTTTTGCCGAATCAGCGACAGCGGCCGGAGCAACGTCTGCTGCCTTGTGCTGGTCTTGGCAACCGGCCAGCAGCAACGCCAGTACAGCGGTCAGGGTGAGGGAAATCAGCTTCATGGCGGTATCCATTATCGGGATTGACAGTCGATCACCAGATGGCCGGTCGCCAGCTGATACTCAACCGAATTGGCTTGCAGGGATTTGAGCAAACGTTTCATGGTTGCCGGTACGGCCGACGCCGGAGCCAGGCCCGGATCAACGACCAGTGCACGACATACAGGAACGCCAACAGCACCATTGAAATACTGGTAAAACAGGGTTTGGGCATGCACCGAAGGAGGCAGACTGAAGCCCGGCAAGCGGTTCAGATTGGCTACCTGAGCGGCCGGTGTGAAAGATTCCTTGAAGGTTTCACCACGCACCGAAAACGACTGGTTGATTGCAAACTGGATGGATTCGCCCTCGGCAAGATCCCGGCTGCTTTCGGACTTGCTGTCGATCAGGTATTGGCCATCGGTATTGGCGGTGTAATTCACCGTCATACCATCAATCTGATAATCGGCATGGCATACCGACGCTATCAGGGCTGCAAATAACAGCCCTGTTATATTTCGAACAAAACCCACCGAAACACCTTTTGATATTCGATTCACAGTCATAACTATTCCTCCGGGGTGCAGCATTCACCCCGCCATAAACCCTGACATAGCGTATTCAACAACCCTTACGAGCTAGCTCACGGCATCAAACGCTGCTGTATATCCCGATACACAACACTGGTTTGAAATGCCTGGGCAATGACCCCATCCGTCCGTTCCAACTGGATTTGCGGTACGATTTTTCCGTTATCGCCAACGGCAAGAAAGGCCAGTCGTTGGTCGGTATCCGAGAATTTCATTTTGAAAAATACGAAATCGACATAATTGCCTTGAATCAGAAGCAAAGGAGATATCTCCTGAACATTGGCCAGAACGGCATTCAAGGAAATAACATTCAGCGCGTGCATCCCGGTCGAGTTTGGCCGAGGCAAGTAGGTAACGTCGGTGGAGTTTGGGTTATTCCAATAGGGAGACATGGTGGCAACGATTTTTGCCACAATGTCATCACCAGCGTTGGCGATGATATCCTGATTATCCAGGAATGCCTGACGCAACTCTTTGACCGCAGCGAACTTCGCTTTTAATTGCGCGTTATTACCGCTGGCCTGATAGCCAAAAATACCCGAACGATCCGAAGACTGCGGGTATTCGATAACATGGCCACCGACAGGTTGTTGAATGGATTCACCCGGATACACCACCACATTTGCGAAATTAATCAGTGGGTCAGAGGCAGACATCATCTGCGCACTCATTTTACAGTCATCGGCACAATGCACCAGCTCTGACCAGCCAGCCAAACGCTTGCTGCCCTCACCGTACCATTCGACGCCAACCAGGTAATAGAGACCAATGCTCGCCAGCATATTGAGCTTGACGGCCTTGACCTGATAGAAGCGCGCGTACTTGCCAGGGTTTTTACGCATTTCCTCCAGGATCTTCGAGCGGCTTTTATCCGCGACCGAAAAGGTATCGGCAATTTTAGCGGTATCATTATTGCGGGCAGCGGCGTAATACTCTTTCAATACAGATGTTACAGCTTCGGGAACACTGGCATCCGGTTGGTCAAGCCACATTGACACCGACTTTTTACGAACCGATACAGAAACGCTGCAATTCTGACCATCAAACGCCAAACAGTTGTGAACCAGTGGTACGTTTGCCGCCGTCGCCTGACATGCCAAAGACACAGAGGAAATTGCCATCGCCCAGCGCAGCACCCGCCGGATTACCGTGGTTATTAAAACAGCCATATTACCTCCATTTATCTTTTTCAAATCGTTCAAGTACTTCTGGCGGGCAGTGTTTACTTGCGGTTACTTGTAACCCGGTGATTTCTGAAAAATCGTCCAGCGCATCAAAAAAATTCCTTGCGGTTGGCAAATTCGTCCAAACTGAAATTGCCCAGCAACGAATAGTAATCGTCGCCATAACGAGCAATACCCTGACTATTTAGTACCAGCATCGGGTAAACCATAAACGAGCTCCGGTTTCCCGCACTGGAGGCAGTTGCGATTCTGAACATCAGGCAAATTCTGTTCACATCGTCAAAACGGATTTCGATTCGTTTTTCTTTTGAAAAGCGGATTTTCCTTTCCAGCAGCTTTTCTTTGGTAATCAGAACATGAAGCTTGTATCGCAGCAGTAACCAACCCGGGATGAAAAACAGTACTGACACCACTACAATGGCCTGCCACCTCAACCCTGGACCAATCGTCAGAAACACCAGTGCCAAAACACCAATCCAGAGTGCTCCTTTCCCCAAAGAGCGAAAAATTTTTGCTAATGGTGAGTCGATATCAATCACCCCCAGAGTCCGGTTGATATTAATCATTAGTACATAGACCCCGATACCATGAATGCTTTGCAAATACCCAAGAGTATCAAACACTGCTTGCCAACTAAATTGCCACTCATATCAACGCCACCGATCCTTGCCAAACCGCTCTATTATTTCGGGCGGACAATTTTTCTCTGCGAAAACATCAAGCCCAGTTAACTCTGAGAGAACAACCATAAAGTCGTAGAATTCCGGCCTGGTATTAAAGTTTTTATAGGTAAGTATCCCCAGCAGATTAAATTCCTCACCATGCCTACTAAAAGCTGATTTTTTAATGACCAAGATCGGAAATATAAAATATTTCGATTTGATCGTTGGGGCTGTACCTCGGGCAATATCAAACCCAATACATATCCGATCAACATCAGAAAATTCCAACACCTTTTCCTTGTGCCGAAACCACTGATATCGTCTATCCACCAGCTTTTCAGAGGTAATCACGACCTGCTGTTGATAAGTGATCATCGCCGCACCAAGTGCGAATAAAAAAAATATAAACAAGCCCAAAGCCCAGTGCACCACAGGCTCAAAAAAAGCGGCGAACAGACACACAGAAGCAATGGCCAGTAATATCTTGCCAAACTGGCGAGCCCCCTCTGCATTGCGAGTGTTGATGGTCAACACCCCTTCGGTGGAATCAAATGTCATCATTAATCACACGACCCGTAACTGTTTTTTTCAAAGATGGTTTGGGTAGATTCAATTTGATAGCTGCCCTCATAAACGCCGCCAGCGACAAATTTCAATTCGAGCCTCGCAACAGCCTTGGTTTCTTCCAGATAGAATCCGGCACATCCACTCGGGCAGTTTTCACCAATATAGCCGAGAGCGCGTAAGCCACCTTTCGCTTCAATGCCGACGTCGGTAGCAGCGCCCAATGCAAGCAAATCATTGCAGTCCCCATCGTCAGGGTCGGAGAACCCGCAGCTCTCTATCTTTCCTTCAGCGGTAAAGGTAGCACCACCAAACAATGTGAGTTCGCCCCCTGCCGAGAATTCGGAGCAAGGCTCATCGGTATTGCACTCTGTATTTTTATGTTCAACAGAAGCGGCCAAACTGGCACTCCCCCTTGCGACAGCTCCCACTTCCAACGTTGCACTTGCCCAAACGCCTAATCCAACATGCTTAGCTGGAAACTGCATTGCCAATCCGAACCCGGGAAGTGCAGCGGTTGCCTTGATCGATACGGAGCTATTGAGGGACAACTTTTCATAAGCCTTGGGCTCTGGCCCTTCGTCGCAATTGCAACACTCTTCACCCGTCTCAATAGAGCCTTTGTTTTCCCAACTCAGCTGCGAAATATTGATATAAGGACTTCTAGACCAAGCAGAAATAGCTTCATCGAAGCTCGTCGAAATATCGTTGCTACCTCCCAATGCGCGAGTTTTTTTCTCATTACTGGCGCCACAGTCTGGCCGCTTACAGGTGCCGTCGATACAGACAAAGCAGGCTTTCTCAGGATCATCCGAGCAGGATGTTTCTTCATTGGCCGGTACCACTTCCCCTTCACTGCAGGTTTTGCACTTGTTGTCATCACGTTTGCTCGGGTCGGGAATATCGCTGTCGTCTGCTTCTGCCGAGGGTGAACCAGCAACACACCGGGTGGTTTTACAGTCCCCATCGGTGGTGCTGTCATCCGGTGTTTCATCCGCCGGGTCCCAACCGGTACATTTCAGGGTCTTGCAGTCCTTGTTGTCCTGTTCTGACTTGACCTTGTCGTCGAGCCGTTCAGAGTCACAACTGCAGGAATCCGGATTCTTCGAGCGGGCAACACACTCATCGTCGCTGTCGCAGGAAATGTTGCAGGTATCTTCCGGCTCAGGCGGTACACCACCCCAACCGGAATGACGAATACCATGGCCTTCGCGGGAGGTAATAGTGGCACCGTCGTCAGACACCACCCCTGGTCCGATGCTGACCCATTCCATCAGGTCGTGGTCGAACGAGAACATTTCCAGCTCTTCACCCGGCGCACCGTTGAAGGTGTTTGGCAAGGAAACCCGTGCTGGCGGATCAAATTCAATACCGGCAGGCTGCAAGGTCCAGGCAACGTCAAACACACTGCCGTTTGGTGCAGGCATGGGAACCTTGTCGGTCTGCACCTGGGTGAACATCACGCGGCCAGACTTACGGCCGTCAGGGAAGGTCATCGAGTTGGCCGGAATAATGACCTGGGCACCCGCCACCCCACGCATCGGAATCACCACTTCTTCGTCATTGCCAGCAATCTTGCCGCCGTCGTAGTCCACTTTCGGGAAGTAGATCGGCATGCCAACGGTGTTGTTCTGGCCACTGATCGTCACCATTTCGAACATCAGGTGTGGCCACTCGCCATCCCGACTGGTGGTACTGCCGTCCAGCACCAGATGCACAGTGCCAACCGGCGCATTGGTGAAGCGGAGCTTGCCCTGGGCATCCGTGACTTCGGTACGGGTACTGAAGGCGTTGCCTTTGATTTTGACTTCCACACCTTGCAGCGGCAGGTTGCTGTTATCCAGCACCAGCCCCGTGATAAGCGTGTCCTGGACGTTGCCCGGACGCAGGTTATTAGCGACAAAGTCGGTTTTCAGTTCCGAACGACCGTAGACCTCGGCAACCACAATCTGGCTGGCGGTCCCCAGCTCTGCAAGGGTGGCACCCAGCACAAAATCGACACTGGCATTGCCATCAAGGTCGGTCGATACCGTCACCTCGTTAGCTGCAGCGGCGTCCTCGGCGTACACCTGACCAGAGCCTTTCACCACCCGGAACACCACATCGACCCCAGCCAGGGCATTGCCATTGGTATCCGTCACCTTGGCGATCAACGGCTCAGGCAACACCGCGCCCATCATGCCGGTTTGCTGGCTACCGCGAGCAACGTTGATGCTGGCCGGAGAAGCGGCCTGGGCTGAGGCTGAAAAGACCACCACGCCAGGGAAGCCAATGGCACTGGTAGTAACCTGGTGCTTGCCTGCCCCGGAGCGCTTGCCCAGGGTAAATTCGATATTGGCAATGCCAAGCTCGTTGGTCAGCACCAGCAAGTCCCGTCCGCTACGGGCACCGGACTGCAACTCGCCGTCACCTTCGGTTACCCGGAAAGTCACCGCACGGTCGCTGATCGGCAGGTTGTTGCGGTCCACCAGTTTCACGGTCAACGGATCGCCAAGTGTGCCCTCTACCTGAGCGCTCTGGTTGTTACCCGACAACTCCAGTATGCGTTGACCGGCATCCTTCAGATACACCACGGTACGGGTCAGCTGGCGGGAGTTACCCATGGCGTCGGTGGCCTGAATCGTCAGCACGTTGGAGCCCGGGCGCAGGTTGTAGGATGGCAGCTCAAAAGTACGGTCTACCACCGGTACAGTAATGCCATTGACGGTCACGACCGGCTCAATCACACCACTGAGATTGGAGCGCAAGTCATCGAGACTGCCTGCCACGGTAATGCTGGACTCGGTGGTCACCATGCCGTCCGAGAGACTGGAAACAATGATATTGGGGGCAGTGGTATCAAGAATGACATTGCGGGTAGCGGTGGTTGCCCGCACGCCGGTCACACTGCTGAACTGCCCCACGGCGGTGAGCTTGTTAGTGCCTTCCACCAATAGCACTTCCGCAGTAAAGGTATTGCCGGACAGGGTGGCATCAACGTCTTCGACCCGCACTGAATCGACAGGGCCAACCACACGGCCGGTGACCAGCACCTGGGTGTCACGGGTTAAATAGCCGCTGACCGGTGTGTCGATCATCACCACCACTTCCACCAGGTAGCGAGAGGCGTCATCCGGGTAATCGTCTTCGTTGTTGGCAACACCATCGCCATCGCGGTCAGAATCCAGCGCATCTGCAATCAGGTCGCCATCGAGGTCGGCAGGCACACTGTCTGAGTCGCGCGGGTCGGTTCCAAGCTGTTGCTCTACTGCGTTTTCAAAGCCATCGCCGTCAATATCGGTGTCGCTGTTGTCACCAATACCGTCGCCGTCCAGGTCGGCAGTTTCATTGCCGTCATCCGGCAGGGCATCGTTGTCGTTCAGTACGCCGTCGCCATCACGATCGTCATCGAGCTGATCGGGAATAAAGTCGCCATCGAGATCGGCAGGGATATCGTAGACATTGGTGATCGATGTCCCCAGCTGGGCTTCAACGTCATTGCTGTAACCGTCACCATCGATGTCTTCGTCGCTGGAGTCCGGAATAAAGTCACCGTCCATATCCGCTGGCACCGAGCTGTCCAGCAGCGGATCGCTGCCTTCGGCCAATTCAACGTCATCGTTGTAGCCATCGTTGTCGGCATCCGGGTCGGCGTTATCGCCCATGCCATCACCGTCGGTATCGCGTGTTTCAGCGCCATCATCCGGGAACGCATCGAGCTCATTAAGCACACCGTCGCCATCGCGATCCTCATCCTGGTCGTCCGGAATAAAGTCGCTGTCAAGGTCGGCAGGTACAGAGCCGGCATCGTTCGGATTGGTGCCTGAAGTCACTTCTGCCGTATTGGTAAAACCATCGCCGTCACGATCAGGGTCGCCGTTGTCACCAACACCATCGCCGTCAAGGTCGCTGCTTTCGGCCGGATCATTGGGGAACAAGTCGACGTCGTTCAGCACCCCGTCGCCGTCACGGTCTTCGTCTTGGTCGTCCGGAATAAAGTCGCCGTCGAGGTCGGCCGGTACCGATTCGGCATCGTTCGGATTGCTGCCTGACGTGGTTTCGGAAGCATTGCTGTAACCATCGCCGTCGCGGTCGCGGTCGGTGTTGTCGCCGATGCCGTCGCCGTCGAGATCCGCACTTTCGGAGCCATCATCCGGAAAGCGGTCGTCGTCGTTGGCCACGCCGTCACCATCACGGTCGGCATCCTGGTTGTCAGGAATAAAATCGCCATCAAGGTCGGACGGCACCGAGCCAGCATCATTGGGGCTGCTGCCCGCAGCAATTTCGGAATCGTTACTGTAACCATCACCATCGCGGTCAGTGTCGGCGTTATCGCCCGTACCATCACCGTCGAGGTCGGCGCTTTCTGACGGATCTGCTGGGAAGGCATCTAACTGGTTGTCGACGCCATCGCCGTCACGGTCAGGATCGGCATTGTCACCCGTACCGTCGCCATCCAGATCGGAAGTTTCAGTGCCATCGAAAGGAAATGCGTCGTCGTTGTTGCCGACACCGTCACCGTCAACATCAGGATCACTGTTGTCACCAATGCCGTCGCCATCGAGGTCGGAACTCTCGGCAGGATCATCCGGAAAGGCGTCGTCAATATCATCGACACCATCACCGTCGCGGTCGGTCACTTCGGCGGCTTCCAACACCGCTGTCAGCTGACGGTCTTGCGACATCACCAGACGACATTGCGGCGCGGTGCCACAGCCGTCGCTGCCTTCCCAACGCACAAATACAAGGCGTTCGGTTGGCTGTGCGGTCAGTACCACCCTGTCGCCCTTGTCATAGCGATAACAGAGCCCGGCCGGGTCTTCACATACCTCACCCTGCGGACTGATATCAACCAGTGACAGGTCGGCCGCAGAGGCACCTGAAGTGATGTTCAGCAACAATACACTGGAAGACTTGTCATCCTCTGACATACAGCCTGTCAGCAAGACGATGAAAAACACCCAGTAAAAACGATTAATCAGACGCATCCCTGCAAGCCTAAATGTAAAGTTATGAGAGAAAGTTCCGTGAAGGCGGTACTGTATTTGCATTTATTAACTTTTTCTGTGCGATTTTTAACAATTGAAGCAGTTGGCTTGGCAGAACCCAGAACGAATCCACCAGGAAGGTATGCCGAAAAGCAGCCGTGGCCAGCTGGGCAAATTGGTTGTAGAAAACCCAACGCAAAAAAAAGAACCCCGAGGGGCTCTTTTTCAAACAGTTCAGCACTCTGGTGACTTATTTGTCACTGAACGCTTCGCTCAACTTGGCTTCCATGTCTTCTGCG
>TARA_R110001583_G_scaffold26571_6_pt1 | contig 23261 bp, 16 predicted proteins | sample TARA_R110001583 | Tara Oceans TARA_R110001583 (sample SAMEA4398432) | marine metagenome | biome: Polar Biome; feature: [MES] marine water layer (ENVO:01000295) within the mesopelagic zone...; material: water (ENVO:00002006), including particulate matter (ENVO:01000060) such as...... | reverse complement strand
TTCATCATTGGAAGAGGCATAGAGTAAACACCAGAAGTACCGTTTAGGTCAGCAATGTGTGCGTATAACGGTACTTTTTTAGAGATTGCAGCAGCTTTAGCAGCAGCAAGAGAAACAGCTAGAATAGCGTTTGCGCCAAATTTAGCTTTGTTTTCAGTACCATCTAAATCGATCATGATTTGATCAAGTTCAGCTTGTGCTAGTGCATCTTGACCAGCTAATGCTTCAGCAATTGGACCATTTACAGCTGCAACAGCTTTAAGTACACCTTTACCTAAGTAGCGAGCTTTATCTCCGTCACGTAGCTCAAGAGCTTCACGTGAACCAGTAGAAGCGCCTGATGGTGCAGCAGCCATACCGATAGAACCGTCAGCTAAATGAACTTCAGCTTCTACAGTTGGGTTACCACGTGAATCCATGATTTCACGACCAAGTACTTTTACGATATTAGACATAGTGTTTCCTTTAGTATTTAAAAATTAAGTTTAAAAATAAGTTTAAAAAATTTTCTATTACGTTTTTCTAGCTGTTACAACCTTGCCCTTAACGCAGCACAGACTGTAATTAATTAACATCTTATTTTATAATTTTCTAACAAAAATTGATGTTCTGTCAATAAAAACTATTTAAATCGACCTTGTTGATGATCTATCGCAGATTTTATGAATCCTTTAAATAAAGGATGACCATCACGTGGTGTTGAGGTGAACTCCGGATGGAATTGAGCAGCAACAAACCAAGGATGATTTGGATTTTCAATAATTTCTACTAGTTTTTTATCTTCCGATAATCCGGTGATTTTAAGGCCCGCTTTTTCAATAATAGGTAATAAATTATTGTTCACTTCATAACGGTGTCTGTGACGCTCAAAGATCTCTTTACTGCCATACATCTCAAAGACTTTAGAATCTTTTTTAAGATGACATTTTTGCGAACCAACACGCATGGTACCGCCTAAATCAGAATCTTCAGTGCGCTGTTCAACTTCGCCTGATTTATCAGTCCATTCAGTGATTAAACCAACAACAGGTTGTTCTGTTGTTTCATCAAATTCCGTAGAGTGCGCGTTTTTAAGGCCTGCAACATTCCGAGCAAATTCGATTAATGCCACTTGCATACCTAAACAAATGCCTAAATAAGGAATTTTATTTTCACGTGCGTATTTAGCAGCTAAAATTTTACCTTCAATGCCACGTGCGCCAAAGCCACCAGGGACAAGAATTGCATCAATATCTTTGAATGCATCATCCCCCTTCACTTCAACGTCTTGAGAATCAATGTATTTGATAACGACTTTAGCGGAATTTTTTAGGCCGCCATGTTTTAATGCTTCATTAACTGATTTGTAAGCATCTGGTAATTCGATATATTTTCCGACCATACCAATAACCACTTCATTGGAAGTATTTGCTTCTTCAGAAACTACTTTTTCCCATTCACTGAGATCTGCTTCAGGACATTCTAATCCAAAACGTTTAACACAAATTTCGTCTAATCCCTGTGCTTTTAATAAAGCCGGAATTTTATAAATAGAATCGACATCGCGTAATGAAATAACAGATTTTTCTTGCACATTACAAAATAATGCAATTTTTGCGCGTTCATTAGCAGGGAAACTCACTTCGCTACGACAAACAAGAATATCAGGCTGAATACCTAAACTACGCAACTCTTTAACTGAATGTTGTGTTGGTTTAGTTTTTACTTCACCCGCTGTTTTTAAGTAAGGTAGCAAAGTTAAATGCATAAACATGGCATTTTCACGGCCAACTTTTAATCCAAGCTGACGAATCGCTTCTAAGAAAGGTTGTGATTCAATATCACCTACCGTACCGCCTAGCTCAACAATCGCTATGTCATGCCCTTCACCACCAGCAATGATACGTTCTTGAATTTCATTGGTAATATGCGGAATGACCTGAATAGTCGCACCAAGATAGTCTCCACGACGCTCTTTTGCTAATACTTCAGAATAAACACGTCCCGTTGTAAAATTATTACGTTTAGTCATTTTGGTGCGGATAAAACGCTCATAATGGCCTAAATCAAGATCTGTTTCTGCGCCATCATCGGTCACAAATACTTCACCATGTTGAGTTGGGCTCATCGTACCAGGGTCAACGTTAATATATGGATCTAATTTTAATATAGTAACATCAAGGCCACGAGCTTCTAAAATAGCAGCAAGTGAGCCAGCTGCTATACCTTTACCAAGTGATGAAACAACACCACCTGTTACGAAAATATATTTTGTCGTCATAGTAACCCTGAAAATGTAAGAAATAATTAGCGGAACTAGCTTCTTTGTTATTTATCAAAAACACAAAAAACACCAACTTACTTTGAATAAGTGATGATTTATTGGAATTTTAAATTTAGAAGAAAATAGAACATTTAGATGGGAAGACAGTATAACAAAACCTCTCATTTTGGACAATCTTTTCTACACATTAAGAAAAAAATATGCTCGTTCAATACTCTACTATTACTGCTTAAAATTAATTTTCCAAAGATTTTACTTCATTCCATATTTTATCGAGCTCTTCTAGGCTACATTGCTCCATTTGCTTGCCTTGTTTCAATACCGCTGATTCAACCAAGCGAAAACGTTTTTCAAACTTTTTATTTGCTTGGCGTAATACAGTCTCCGGATTAGCTTTTAAATGGCGCACCAGATTAACATTAGCAAACAATAAATCTCCTAATTCATCTTCAATACGCGCTTGTTTCTGTTGATCAGTCAAATCGGTACGCTTAACTTCAACTAACACTTCATCAATTTCTTCATGGATTTTAGCGACAACGGGCTCTAATTCAGCCCAGTCAAAGCCCACGTTTGCACATCGTTTTTGAATTTTATAAGCACGATTTAAAGCAGGTAAAGCAAGTGGGATATTATCTAATACGCTTTCTTGCTGATTCATTGATGACGCTTTTTGTAACCGTTCTTTTTGCTTTTCTGCTTCCCAATTGGCATGAACGGCTTGCTCATCTTCAAAGGTTGTTGAAGCAAAAACATGAGGATGACGACGTATTAACTTTTCATTTAAGGTCTCTAAAACATCTGAGAACTCAAACAAGCCTTGCTCTTTAGCAATTTGTGCATAAAAAACAACCTGGAAAAGCAAGTCTCCAAGCTCTCCCTTTAAATCAGAGAAATCTTGCATTTCAATCGCATCAGCAAGCTCATAGACTTCTTCAAGTGTATGAGGAACCACCGAAGCAAAGGTTTGTTTTTGATCCCAAGGACAACCACTCTCAGGATCTCGTAATTGTTCCATTATTTTTAAAAGGTCTTGTAAATGTTGGTTATTAGTCATGGCGTCACTTTTTTAAATAGTTAGATGATAAAATTATATCGATAAACATTGATAATTAGACAAAGCTTTATTAGAATAATCTAATTCACATTCATTGTAGGAGTTTGTTATGTCGTTTCAACTTCATCGACGCTTTAGCGCTGTTATTTTCAGCCTATTAGTTTCTTCTTTTTTTAGCAATCAACTTATTGCAGAAACACTTTTCATCGTTAAAAAGGAAGAAAAGCAACAACTCTTAACATTGGATGCGACTTTAGAAGCAATAAATAAAGCCACCCTCTCCTCGCAAACTAACGGACGAATTATCAAAATCAATTTCGATACCAATGATTATGTCAATGAAGGTGAGGTACTCTTAGAAATCACCAATAAAGAACAAGGTGCAAAACTAGCAGCAAGCGAAGCAGAATTATTACGTGCGAAAGCCAATTATAACGAAGTTAACCTTACTTATAGCCGCTATAAAAAGTTGTTCCCAAAAGGCGCCATTTCGCAAGGACAGCTTGATGCAGCTGAAACCAATGTTCAAACCAGTAAACAGCAAATCAAGACCGCAGAAGCCAACTTAATTCAAGCAAAAGAGTCGCTTAATTATACCATTGTAAGGGCTCCCTTTTCTGGTGTCGTTACTGAACGTCATGTAGAAGTCGGTGAAACGGTCAATCTTGGCGAACCTCTTTTTTCAGGCATGTCATTAGAAAAATTGCGTGCAATAACGGAAATTCCACAACGTTATATTGAAGCGCTACGCAAAGACCCCACTTTTATTATTACCCTGAATGATGGAAGCCAGTTATTTTCAGATAATATTACCCTCTTTAATTATGCAGACCAACAATCTCATGCCTTCAAAGTACGCATCGAGCTACCTAAAAGCGACAAACTATTATTACCTGGCATGTGGGTAAAAACGCAATTTATCAGTGGCACTCGAGAAACGATATTAATCCCTAATAGTGCCGTTTTAATGACAAACGAATTAACAGCGGTATACCGACAGGTCAATGATAAAGCAGTCTTAACACAAATTCGCTTAGGTAATGAAAACGATGGATTCACAGAAGTATTAGCAGGTCTACAGGAAGGCGATAGTATTATACTGAATGCTTATGACAAATTACAAAGTTTGGAGTCTCACCAATGAGCCATAAACTTAATGTTTCAGGTCGAATTGCGGCTTCTTTTCAACAATCGGCGATTACTCCCTTATTAGCAATCATTGGTTTATTGTTAGGCTTTTTTGCCATTATCGTCACGCCTAAAGAAGAAGAGCCACAAATCGATGTCACCTTTGCCGATATCTTTGTTCCCTTTCCAGGAGCAACACCTAAAGAGGTTGAAAACTTAGTCACGATCCCTTTAGAGCAAGTGATCTCTGAGATTAAGGGTATCGATATGACTTACTCTTTTTCACAACCAGATGGTGTAATGATCATTGTAGTATTTGAAGTAGGTAAGCAACGAAATGATGCCATTGTAAGTCTCTATAATCAGATTTACAGTAACATGGATAAGTTGCCTCAAAATGCGGGTATTGGACAACCACTCATTAAACCTCGCGCCATTGATGATGTACCGATTTCTGCCGTAACACTTTGGTCTAAAGATTCTGATGTTACCCCTCAACAATTAACAAAAATTGCTCACGGTCTTGAGAGCGAATTGAAACATATTGAAGGAACACGTAACATTTTTACTATAGGGAGTCATCAGCTAACCTTAAACATTCGTATATCACCCGCTAAAATGAATAATTTTAATGTCAGTTATGATGCGATTAACCAAGTATTAACGAGTAATAATGTACGTTCTAAAAACGTTTCATTAGTGCAAAATAATCGCCAAATAAGCATACAAACAGGGCAGTTTCTACAAAATATTAATGAAGTTAAACAACTAATTGTCTCAGTGAAAGACGGTTTCCCTGTTTATTTACAAGATGTTGCAGATATTACTTTAGCCGCCGACATTCCTAATCAAAATGTAATGCATGGCGAAAATGGTAAGTTATACCCAGCTGTCACTATTGCAATCGCTAAACAACCAGGGAAAAATGCTGTTGATGTCACGCAAGCTGTCGCACAACGTTTAATTGAGCTACGTAATATACTTATCCCCGATAATATAGAAACCACCATTTCTCGTGATTATGGTGCCACCGCTAAAGATAAATCAGACACGCTGATCGGCAAGTTAATCTTTGCCACCAGTGCGGTCATTATTTTAGTGCTATTAACGATGGGTTGGCGTGAAGCTATTGTGGTGGGTATTGCGATAACGGTTACCCTTACTATTACGTTATTTGCTTCATGGGCTTATGGTTTTACACTAAATCGCGTATCACTCTTTGCACTTATTTTTTCAATTGGCATATTGGTTGATGATGCTATTGTTATCGTAGAAAATATTCATCGACATATGCAATTGAGTAACAAAAAACTCACAGAGATTATCCCTATCGCAGTCGATGAAGTGGGTGGTCCAACGATTCTTGCTACTTTCACTGTTATTGCAGCATTACTGCCGATGGCTTTTGTAAGTGGCTTGATGGGACCTTATATGAGCCCTATTCCTATTAATGCAAGCATGGGAATGCTTATTTCTTTAGCCGTTGCGTTTATTCTATCGCCTTGGTTGAGTGGAAAATTATTGAAACATCACCTTCAAGAAAACCTAACTCCCGCTTCTGGTATAGGTGATTCATCAAATCAGGATTATTTATCAAACCAAGGTAGCTCATCACCTAAAAAGAATGACAGAATGACACGAATCTTTAATGTCTTAGTGGGTTCATTTATTCTTGGAGAGCATGCTAAAAAGGCTCGCTGGTTGCTGTTTCTGGGAGTCATTCTATTAATTATAGTTTCGATATTATTACCCTTTAAACAACTCGTTGTGATGAAAATGCTACCCTTTGACAACAAGTCGGAATTTCAAGTCATCGTTGATCTTCCTGAAGGTAGCCCTGTTGAAACAACACAACGTTTATTAGTGGAGCTCAGTGATGTTATCGCCACTATTCCTGAAATAAAAAATCAGCAAATTTACGCCGGCACAGCGGCCCCGATTAACTTTAATGGACTGATCCGCCACTATGACCAACGTAATAGCCAAGAACTAGGGGATATTCAGGTTAATTTGGTAGATAAACATTTGCGAGAACGAGATAGTCATCAAGTGGCTTTAAGTGTAAGAGAAGCACTGCAAGAGATTGCCAAACCTTATCGCGCCAATGTCAAAGTGGTTGAAGTGCCTCCAGGTCCCCCCGTTTGGTCACCGATTGTTGCTGAAGTTTATGGACCAAATCAAGAAATAAGGGAGCGAACCGCTCAAAAAATTAAATCCTTATTTCAACAAACCGATGATGTTATAGATATTGATATCATGCATCCGGATAACCAAGAAAAATGGCAAGTTAATATCGACCGTGCCAAGGCTGGGCGTTTCTTAGTCCCTTATGCCAATATCGTCGATGCAGTCACCACCTCTATCGGCGGTAAAGATATTAGTATTTTGCATAAAAATAATCAGAAATATCCAATTGCTATTCGTTTACAACTCAAAGAAGGCGAAAAAGTAAATTTAGAGCAATTGTTAACGTTGAAACTAGAAAGTGAAAAAGGGCAACTTATTGCACTCTCTGAAATGGTCAGCATTGAAAAGACATCCGTTGATAAGCCCATTATGCATAAAAATATGATCCCAATGATCATGGTAACGGCAGATATGGCAGGCCCATTAGATAGCCCTCTTTATGGCATGTTTAATATTTATAATAGTATCAAAGAGCAATCACTCGATATTCAACAGTATTTTACTGAGCAGCCTAATGGCACTCATGAAACCGCTATACTGTGGGATGGAGAGTGGAAAATCACCTATGAGACCTTTCGAGATATGGGTATTGCTTATGCGGTGGGTATGATACTTATTTACTTACTTGTTGTTGCACAATTCCGTTCATATATTGTACCTCTGATCATCATGGCGCCAATCCCTTTAACTGTCATTGGTGTTTTACCTGGGCATGCATTATTTGGTCAACAATTTACCGCTACTTCCATGATAGGAATGATTGCATTGGCAGGTATTATTGTGCGTAACTCCATTCTGTTAGTAGACTTTATTAATCATGAAACAGCCAATGGAAAACCCTTTAAAGAAGCGGTCATTCACTCCGGTGCAGTGCGTGCTAAACCGATTATTTTAACGGGATTAGCGGCAATGATTGGGGCATTGTTTATTCTCGATGATCCCATTTTTGGCGGACTTGCCATTAGCCTGATTTTTGGTCTGTTAATCTCGACCGTATTAACCCTGGTAGTTATTCCGGTGCTCTATTACACTTTTATGGCGAAGCAGTTTGAAGGGAATAAGCCTTGAAGGTGAAAGGTGAAAGGTGGAAAGCTGAAAGGCTCGAAGCTCGAAGCTCGAAGCTCGAAGCTCGAAGCTCGAAGCAGAATAACTAAACAGCCATAAACAACAAAGCCCATTCATATCACTATGAATGGGCTTTTATCAGACTGACCGCTAATAAATAACTGCTATTATTTGCGAACTAAGTATTCACCTATCCCAATCCATTTGTAGGTGGTTAGCTCTTGTAATCCCATTGGACCACGAGCATGCAGCTTCTGCGTTGATACGGCAACTTCTGCCCCTAAACCAAACTGACTACCATCTGTGAAACGCGTACTAGCGTTAACATAAACCGCAGCAGAATTAACTGCATTAACGAATTGGTTTGCGACAGTAAAGTCGTTAGTCAAAATACCCTCTGAATGCTGTGAGCTATGTTCACGAATATGTATTAAAACTTCGCTTAAATCAGCAACTACTTTGACACCAAGATGAAGAGATAACCACTCGCGAGAAAAATCACCTTCTTCTGCTACTGTAGCATCATCACCAAGAATTGCTTTTGCTTTTGGCTCTGCTACCAGTGTCACACCTAAAGGTAATAACTTAGCCGCTAGTTTTGGTAAAAATTCATCAGCAATATCTTGTTGTACTAATAAGGTATCTAATGCATTACAAACCGATGGACGCTGTACTTTAGCATTCTCGATAATCGCCAAGCCTTTATCCATATCCATTGATTTTTCAGCGTATAAATGACAAATGCCGATGCCACCGATAATCACAGGGATATTACTGTTCTCTTTACAAAATTTTTGTAAACCAGAATTACCACGCGGAATGATCATATCCACATACTGATCCATTTTGAGTAATTCTCCCACCAAAGCACGATCGGTATTTTCAATGTACTGTACCGCCGTTTTTGGCAAACCTGATGCCACAAGCGCATCTTGAATCACTTTAACCAAAACAAGATTAGAGTTAATCGTTTCTTTACCACCACGTAAAATACTCGCATTACCTGTTTTTAAGCAAAGTGCAGCAATATCAATCGTCACATTAGGACGCGCTTCATAAATCACACCAATAACACCGACTGGAACACGACGTTTGCAAAGTTTTAAACCATTTTCTAGTAGCTTACTATCAAACTCTTCTCCAACAGGATCACTTAAATTAATGACACTTCTCAAATCACTAATAATGCCAGCAAGGCGTGTTTCATCTAATAAAAGACGATCTAATAATGCTTCTGTTAATCCTGCTTGCTTACCTGCTTCAATATCTTTTTTATTTGCTTCAACAATCAAGCTTTCATTCGCTTCCAATGCAACTGCAATCGCTTCAAGTGATGCATTTTTTTGACCACTATCCGCAATGGCTAATTCATAACTTGCTTGTTGTGCTAATTTTCCAATTTCTAATAAATTCATTATTCCTCTCAATTTTTAATTATTTTAAAGTAGCACTAAGTCGTCACGGTGAATCACGACTGTACCGTGCTCATAACCTAAAATGCTTTCAATTTCCTCTGAATGCAGACCTTTAATTTTGCTAATATCAGTACTCTTATAACGTACTATACCACGTGCGAGTTCAACGCCCGACTTGTTATATATCGCGGCAACATAACCTCTTAAAAAAGAGCCTTTGATACTGACTACGCCTTTCGCTAATAAACTAGCGCCATTGTTAATGATTGCTTGTTCCGCCCCCTCATCAACAGTAATTTTTCCGGCTACTTTAGAGCCAGCAAAAATCCAATTTTTACGCATCTCTAAGCGGCAGTTTTTTGAAACAAAACATGTCCCAACAGATTTATTTCTGGCAGCATCTATGATGACATTCCTTTTATGCCCAGAAGCAATAACTACTTCAATACCCGCTCGATGTGCGACCGTTGCAGACTCTATTTTTGTCGCCATACCCCCGGTGCCTAATCCACTCACACTCCCCCCTGCAAGTGCATGTATTTCTTCAGTGATTTCCGTTATTTCAGGAATCAATTTAGCATCAGGGTTTGTACGAGGATCTGCTGTAAACAATCCGGCTTGATCAGTTAATAACAACAGTTGATCAGCGTCAGCTAGAAGGCCAACCAGGGCCGCAAGGTTATCGTTATCTCCGACTTTGATTTCAGAGGTTGCCACTGCATCATTCTCATTAATCAAAGGTATAATACGATGATGTAACAAGGTATGTAGCGTATCACGTGCATTAATAAAGCGCGATTGATCGCCAAAATCAGCACGAGTTAATAACATTTGTCCAACATGTAAGCCGTATATTTTAAAAAGATTTTCCCATTCGCGCACTAATTGCCCTTGCCCAACAGCAGCAAGCATTTGCTTATTTGCAATAGTGGGCAAAATATTAGGCATGTTCAAATGTTCTTTTCCTGCGGCAATCGCCCCAGAAGTGACAACAACAATATTAAAATCTTTCTTATGCAAAACAGAACACTGGCGAACAATCTCAACCATATGTTCACGATCTAATTTTGTCGTGCCACTGGTTAAAACACTGGTACCTAATTTTACAACAATGGTTTTTCTTTTTTTTATATTCGCTTTCATATCAATCATCATTATGGATCAAAAAAACATAGGCCAAAAAAAACAGCAACGACAATATCGTTACTGTTTAAAGTATATCATTTTATGGGAATTATACCCGTTATCATTCAAGATGCAAAAACCAGCATAACTTGTGATGAACAAAATTTAAACATCAAAGATCAATAGGCTCAAAGCATAAAACTGAAGATATAAAACATTAAATCAATGAGTTACAATAATAAATGGTTTAAGCTTCCGTTAATGCGGTTTCTAATGGTGCCAAACAAAAACCAGTTTCTACTTCAATAAGTGATTTTAATCGGTCAATAAAAAGATCAAAAGAAGCGTCTAATATTTGTTGGTCATTGTTGGTTATTGCTGTCACAACCCAATCCCCTTCGAGATTATATAAACCATCATAACGTTCATAATCAAAACCATTTTCATCACGGGTGACAATCAACCACCAGCCATTAAACTGACGCTCATCAGGTTCTTTTGTATCATCAACACAAACATCTAAACAATCAAAAAAGAATGAATTTTCAGTTGACTGTAATTTTCTAAAATAAGGTCCTAAATCTGTAAACAGCTTAAATAAACGCCCTCGAGATGGGGTTAACAGTAGATCTGATGTCATAATAATGTATTTCCTAAATGAGGATATTAAATACTAACTTACCATTCACTCGCCAAGATGTCTTGTCAACCATTGCGCAGAATAACTTAAAGCGTTTAAGTATGATTCAAAAATGGGAGCTTTATCAATAATACGCGACTCACCTTCACGACTTGCACGGGCAATAAGCTTAAGATCTGTTTCATTACACATGATATCACTTTTATGGCCAATGCTCAGTAAGGGTGTTTCTATTCGCTTACGATGTAATAGCCCCTGCTTAATTAAAGAAAAAGGAGCACAATATTGATAGATCAATTCTGCATTTGAATTATTAAACTGCATTCGCGAGGCAATACAATCTAATAATACAGGCGGAATTTTTTCAAAATTTTCTAACTTATCAAATATCGAGCCAACAGCAGCCCCGATAGCCACAACAGATTTGACAGAGGTTGGTTCTAGAAATGCTAATCGTGTAGCAACATTCCCCCCAAAACGCATGCCCATTAAGGCAATCCGATCATGATCCACCCAAGGTACCTGTTTCAAATAATGAATGATGGCTTGGTGTAAGTTAGAAGAATCTTGTTCAAGCTTAATGTGTGATGAATAACCAATGCCAGGCAAATCTACCGTTAACATCGCAATACCCGCCGGTGCTAAATCTTTTTCAAAAAGGGGCAATAATTCACACTGTAAAGTGTCCATGCCACCGCTAACGATAACAACGGGATGAATTGTTTCCGTATGAGGAAGGTGTAAGAAACAAGTCACTTCTTTGCCTTTGAAAGGGACTTTTATCTCTTTCAAAATAACATTGTTATTATAATTAAAAGACTCTCGATAATTTTTAAAAGCCAAAAGCTGTGCTTGTATGCTTAATTCATCCGTTTTTAAATGAGGGTAGCTAGCAATGCTGTAAAACTGAGATGCATTATAATAAGCCTCTTTTGCCAATTGATTGTTACCTTGTTTGGCATAATCACTACCCTGCTTTTGATAGCTCATACCTTTTTTAGTCCATTCATAACTCCAATTTCCGGACCGGAACCCTATAACACTATCAATTAATGAGTCATCACTGCGTGGGCTCTTGGAGACACTAATATGAGCAAGCACATCATAGCAATCAATCAGATCTAGACCTTGCCAAGCCCAAAGCATAAACTTCAAAAGACGATACCAACCATCTTTTGACTCGCCATCCATAATATTATCACTGAGCTTTACGTTTTTTTTAGAATTAGTATTAGCGATAATTGTTGAAGTTTCTTGCATATTTACTTTTTGAGTAAACAATTTTTCGGATAAGTTTTCAGACATAATGACTCATTAATAATAAAATAAGAAACAGAGTGTATAGACTACCGATAATGCTCAAAAACAGCAATTGTTGCTATTAGTCTTTTACTCTTTTTAGCAGAGATAATACCAATCTCTACAGAAAAATTTAATACTATAGAAACAACGCCAATAATCCGTGATATTAAATATTCTTACCATCCACAAAACCACATCTACTACTTAATTCATATAACACTTAATAATCAACCACTTAAATAACCCCCTAAAAAATAACACAGCAGTTTCAGCTTGCAACTAAGGCTGATTCTTTATTGGCATGAAAAGTGCAAACCAAGCAATAAGAATACAAAGAGTAATTTAATTATGATCACTACCTTTAAAAGGAAAGGATATGGAGGACAAAATTATGAAAGCAGACACACATTCAGTGTTAGCAACCTACCCCGCAGGGAGAAAGGTTTTCACGCTTATACATAATGAGCCAACACTCACTGTAGAAGATAGCTTTAGATGCTTAGAGTTATTACAAGAGAGCTTAGATCTAAAAGATCTGTTGACAAATTTTGCCTCCTTTGTGGCAAAATTGATCCGCCCTTTTAATGTCCGCTTTCAATCAGCTAATGGATTGTTTAGTTTAGATAGCACAAAAAAATATCTCTTTAGTAGCACATTTAACTTACCTCTTTCATCAAAAAGCCCCCGTATTGGCTCTATTACCTATCAAAGTGATATTCCACTAACGATGGATGAAAATAAGTTATTCATTGAACTACACCAATTATTAGTACCTTGTTTACGTCATGCGTTACGCTTTTCTGAATTAAATGCTCAAGCATTTAAAGATCATCTCACGAACATTGGCAACCGTGCTTATTATGATGAAAGTTTACAACGAGCCATTGAACAAAGTAGTCGAGGACATCAGTCATTATCATTAATAGTGCTTGATATTAATGATTTTAAGCCTATTAATGATAATTTTGGTCACCTTGTTGGTGATAAAGTATTACAAAAATTCGCGTCAATTCTAACTAAAATAATACGTACATCAGATATGGCATTTCGATTAGGAGGTGATGAATTTACCCTGATTTTGCAACCTGGCGAACAACAGTCAATTGATATCATTAAACAGCGTTTGTTAACTGAAATTAACAATTCGCATTTTTTAACAGAACTTAATTTCTCTGTCAGCGTAGGTTACGCTCATTGGCAAATGGGTGATGGTGTAAATTCACTGTTTGATACTGCAGATAAAAATCTTTACCAAAATAAAAAGCTTAAATAGCTCACTTTAAATAGTCATTACATAATGACTATTTAATACTCATGATGCGAAGCGACTCTGAATAAGCTGACTCGCATCGCCATACACCGATCGCTTCAACTAAAATCGAATCAACAAATATAAAAGGAATAAAATCACGTTGCCAAGGTGGCACATGATATTCATGTAATAACTTTTTTACACTTCGACTTTTGACTCTGTCAATTGGTTGACATTTTATCCCCTCTGGAAGGCTCCCTCTAAAGCAGATATCAACAACATGTTTTTCCTTTAAGAAATAATCTGATGCGACAAATTTGAGAATCAGCGTTCCTGAACAAAATGCGAGTGCCTGCTCACCTTTCCAAGTCACTCTTTGATTTTCAGGTTGACAATTTTTTTGTTCAATCAGATAAAGCTCTCCACGATAGCGATAAATGACCCGTGAAGATAATTTAATCTGAGGAGTGGCATCTGTTTGCGCCAACACCACATTATGCCAAATAGCTGATAATTGCTGCGTCGAGGGATAGTTAAGTCCGGATTGTTTAAACCAATACCGCAACACATTATTTCGTCGTGCTTTACTCAATCGTTTAAGACAAACGATGTTTAATACTGATGCCTTTGAAACACACTGGTCAAAATCAGCTGCTGTTAGCTCATCAATAATAGCTTGCTGGCTTTGGCAATGGATAGCGCTCCGTGAGGTAGTTTTTCCTATCGAAGGCCAACGAGCTTTTAGAAGTGGTGTAATGCTATGGCGAATAAAGTTTCGATCAAAACGCTGATCAGCATTACTCTCATCTTCAATCCAAGCTAATTGATATTGCAAAGCATATTGTTCTAACTGTTCTCGACTAAAATCCAGTAAAGGGCGAATCAAATAACCTTTGGCTAATTTTTGCTTGGCGACAATACCTTGCAAACCTGTTAAACCAGCCCCTCGTTTTAAGGCTAATAAAATCGTTTCTAATTGATCGTCTTGATGATGTGCAGTGACTAAGTAATTATCTTGCGTAAAGTTTTCTTGTAACGCTAAATAGCGAGCTTCACGTGCTAACGCTTCGAGGCTAGTACGGTTTTTATTATCTAATACTACATAATGAATAAAAAACGGTATATTTAATGCTTCACACTGTTGCGAGCAAAAGTCACCCCAACTATTCGCATTGTCACTGAGTCCATGGTGAACATGATGCGCAGTCACTTCTTTAGTTTGCAGACGAGAAAATAAATGCAATAGCACTATCGAATCCAACCCACCACTAAGTGCAATGGTAAAAGATGCGCCTTCAGGTGCTAATTCAGCCAACTGTGCCTGAAAGGCAATAAGTAGATCGTTATTTTTCATTTTTATCTTATGCTTATATAAAATGCCCTGTCATTGTTCAGAGCAGAAATCAGCAAAAATAGCAGTGCTGTATCGTTTGGCTTATTCTGAGTAGATGTTAACTATTAATATGGTCAAAGTGTAAGGTAACATTTTCTTCCCCTACTAATTTATACAAAGCAAATAATAGCTCATCAGTCGGTGTAATCGCCCAGGATAATCCCAAAGACAACTCTGCTTGCGCCGTTGCATTAGTGTATTCAATATATACAGGACACACGCCCCCCATCGCAGGTTCAAGCGCATTTTGTAATTGAGATTGAAAGTTTACAGAAACATTATTAGCATTAACCTTTAAACGAAGTTTAGAAGCAAAGCGCTCTCGTGCTTGTTCAATGCTCATTACTTCACGCGCATTCATCTTTAAACCACCATTAAAGAAGTCTTCGCTTACTTGGCCTTGTAAAATAATAATATTATCAGTGACTAATAAATCTTCATATTGATCAAGCAGATCTGCAAAAACAGTAATTTCTAAACGAGCGCTTTTATCATCGAGCGTGATGATGCCCATCCGTTTACCAGCTTTTGTCACCATAACGCGCATGCCTAAAATTAATCCAGCAATACGGCTATTTTGACCGCGACGATTTGCCGTTAAATCACCAATTTTCGTGCAATGAAAGGCGCGAACATGTGGCTCATATTGATCAATAGGATGGCCCGTTAAATACAAACCAAGCGTTTCTTTTTCTCCGGCTAACCATTGTTTTTCTGGCCATTTCTCAACTAGAGAAAATTTATCATCGATTTCATCACTATCAGTGACTAAAACGCCAAATAAATCTGTTTGTCCAAACGACTCTGCCTTTTTATGTTGAATAGCAGCTTCTAGCGCATTCGGTAAATTAGCCATTAAAGCAGCACGATGCGGGCCTAAGTTATCTAATGCTCCTGATAAAATGAGTTTCTCTAATATTCGTTTGCCACAACGCTTAAGGTCAATACGTGTACAGAAATCAAATAAGTCTTTAAACTTACCACCTTCCGTTCGAGCCTCAATAATTGCATCAACAGGCCCTTCACCGACACCTTTTACCGCACCAATACCATAAATAATACGTTGGTTTTTATCGACGTTAAATTTGAATAAGCCTTCATTAACATCAGGAGGACAAAGGTTTAAGCCCATGCGCTGACATTCTGCAACTAGGATAACTACTTTTTCAGTATTATCCATATCAGCTGACATTACCGCAGCCATAAAATAGGAAGGATAGAAGGTTTTCATCCATAGTGTTTGATAGGAAACCAGTGCGTAAGCCGCCGAATGTGATTTATTAAAACCATAACCTGCGAATTTTTCAACAAGGTCAAAAATCTTCATGGCTAATTCGCCATCAATACCATTTTTAACCGCCCCCTCTTCAAAGGCAGCACGTTGTTTAGCCATTTCTTCTGGTTTTTTCTTACCCATTGCACGGCGTAACATATCCGCACCACCCAGTGTGTAACCAGACAATACCTGAGCGATCTGCATGACTTGCTCTTGGTATAAAATAATACCGTAGGTAGGTTCAAGAATCCCTTTTAATGATTCATGTTGCCATTTTTCATCTGGATAGGAGACAGCCTCTCGACCATGTTTACGCTCAATAAAGTTATCTACCATGCCAGATCCCAAAGGGCCTGGTCGAAATAAAGCAACTAAGGCAATCATATCTTCGAAGCTATCTGGCTGTAATCGTCGAATCAGGTCTTTCATGCCACGGGATTCTAACTGAAAAACAGAGGTGGTTTCATAACGTTTTAAGAGTTCAAAACAAAGGGGCTCTGTTAGACTAATACGCTCAATATCAATGAGGTCTTTGCCTAAGTCTTTGTTATGGGCATTCGCCATATCGATTGCCCATTGGACAATCGTTAATGTTCGCAAACCCAAAAAGTCAAATTTGACGAGCCCTGCAGTCTCTACATCATTCTTATCATATTGAGTAACAGGGTTGTTACCTTCATCATCACAATATAAAGGCGCAAAATCAGTGATCGTTGTTGGTGAAATAACCACACCACCAGCATGCTTACCTGCATTACGAATAGTACCTTCTAAAGTACGACACATATCAATGAGATCTCGTACATCTTCACTTGCATTGTAGCGCTCATGTAATCGAGGTTCTTCTTCAAATGCTTTGCTAAGCGTCATACCAGGGGTTGGGGGAACAAGCTTTGAGATGCCATCAACAAACCCATAAGGGTGCCCTAGCACGCGCCCTACATCTCGAATTACAGCTTTAGCAGCCATGGTACCAAAAGTGATGATTTGTGATACTGCATCACGTCCATATAATTCAGCAACATGGTCGATCACTTCATCACGTCGGTCCATGCAAAAATCGATATCAAAATCGGGCATGGAAACACGTTCAGGGTTTAAGAAGCGCTCAAACAGTAGCTCTAACTCGAGAGGGTCAAGATCGGTAATTTTTAAGGCATAAGCCACGAGTGAACCAGCACCACTACCACGTCCAGGCCCAACAGGAATACGGTTATCTTTACTCCATTGAATAAATTCCATAACAATCAAGAAGTAACCAGGAAACCCCATGTTATTGATGACATCCAATTCAATTTGTAATCGTTCATCATAAGGTTTACGAATGGCGGCAAAATCAGGGCTATTTTTATCAAACAGAAATTCTAAACGTGCTTCTAATCCTTCTCGTGACACATCACAGAAAAATTCATTAATATGTTTACCCTGAGTAGGAAAATCAGGTAAGAAATACTCGCCTAACCTTAAGGTTACATTACAACGTTTGGCAATTTCGACACTGTTTTGCAACGCTTCTGGAATATCAGAGAAAAGTTCACACATCTCTTCTTCACTGCGCAGGTATTGCTCAGGACTATAATCCTTGGGACGACGATCATCCCCCAAGGTATAACCTTGGTTAATACAAACTCGGATATCATGTGCATCAAAAAGTCTTTGTTCGGTAAAAACAACTTGATTGGTTGCCACAACGGGTAATTGATTTTTAGCCGCCCAATCCAACGCTAAATGAAGGTAAACTTCTTCGTCAACCCGATTAGTACGAATCAATTCTAAATAATAACGTTGTGGAAAATGTGTTTGATAAAAATGCGTTATTTGTTGTGCAATCTTGCCATGATTTTTCAGTAATGCTTTACCTAAATCCCCTTCTTTTGCACCTGATAATAACAAAACGCCTTTGTTATGCTCAATTAACCAATCTTGATCAATAATCGCACGCCCACCAACATGTCCGCGTAAATATGCTTTTGAAATCAGTTCAGTAACATTTTTGTAGCCTTCATTATCCATTGCGAAGGCAGTTAAACGAAATTGCTCTCCAGGTAATAATTCACTTTGCACCCAAAAGTCAGCACCAACAAGCGGTTTTACGCCTGCAGCGTGGGCTGCTCCATAGAATTTAACTAAGCCACAAAAATTTGTTTGATCAGTAATTGCCAGTGCAGGCATCTTCATTGAAGCGGCTTTAGCAATCAAAGGTTTTACTTTCGTTAACCCATCCACCATAGAAAAGTCACTATGGACACGTAAATGGATAAACTTAGGGGCGTGATTGATAGTTAACTCAGACATACAACTTCCATAGGGTAAAAATAAAAAGCTAAAAAACGTTAAGCTTTCAGCGGTCAGCTTTTAGCTAAAGACTAACAACTTGCAACTGTTAACTGAGAGCTAATCGCTGACAGCTGACAGCTTCCTTACAAAAGATCTAACACTTTTTTAACAGGTTTAAAACTCTTACGGTATCCATCAATAGCGCCATGCTTTTGTAATGCTTCAAAATGTACTTTGGTCGGATAACCTTTATGTTTTGCAAAACCATACTCCGGGTGTAATTGGTCTAGCGCTTGCATTTCTTTATCACGGGTTACCTTTGCAATGATTGATGCAGCACTTATTTCTGCAACGCGAGAATCACCTTTGACGATCGCTTCACTTGGCATCTTTAGTTCTGGGCACCGATTACCATCAATAAAAACAAACTCTGGTTGAATAGTGAGTCCTTGCACTGCGCGTTGCATCGCTAACATCGTCGCATGCAAAATATTAAGCTGATCAATTTCACTTGGCGAAGCACGCCCCACTGAAATACACAGCGCTTTTTGTTGAATCTCTTCAAACAGCAAGGCCAATTTTTTTTCACTGAGCTTCTTAGAGTCTGCTAACCCTTCAATGGGATTATTTTTGTCTAGGATAACAGCCGCCGTGACCACATTCCCAACTAAAGGACCACGACCAACTTCATCAACACCAGCAACCAAATTAAACTCTGGATAGACAACATCAGGATAGATTATTTTATCTTTACTCATTATCCAATTCACCTTTAACAATTTTATCGTGGCCTAATACATTTTTATTTTCTAAAAGATTAACCACTGCTTGCGCCGCCTGTTTATCTGCATCACATTTAATGAGTTGATGAAGCTCGGTAAATGTTTCAATCATTGCCTCGCCACCTTCGCCAATCAAACGCTCTAATTCTTTAACCATATTATCAACCGTACAGTCATATTGGCTAAGCTCTTTAACCACTTCTCTGTCTGCAATCAAATTAGGCAATGAAGTATATTTTACACTTGATAAGGATTTGGCAATCACATAAGTTAATGCACTCACTTTATAGGCAACGACCATGGGTGCCTTGGCTAACATAGCCTCTAAGGCGGCTGTCCCTGATGCTAACAAAACTAAATCTGCAGACTGCAATACTTCGCTAGAATGACCATCAAATAAGGTAATCGGCAATGCTGGTGCAAACTCTTCTATTTGTGCCATAAACTGTTGTTTACGGCGATCGTTGACCATCGGTACAATAAACCGGTACTCAGGGTGTTTTTGATGAATAATTTTAGCCGCTTGTAAAAATAGTGGCCCAAGCATAGCAACTTCCGCTTTACGACTTCCCGGCAAAATAGCCAGTAGCTTTTCGGTATTGTCTAACTTAAGAGTGGCCCTCGCTTTGTCTTTTTCACGAATAATAGGTAATTGGTCCGCTAAAGTATGCCCAACAAACTGACAAGGAACATTAAATCGATCATAAAATGCTTTTTCAAAGGGTAAGAAAGCAAGCACCAAATCCGTTGCTTTGGCAATTTTATGTATACGCCATTGCTTCCATGCCCACACAGAGGGGCTGACATAATGAATGGTTTTTATTCCTTGTGATTTTAATTTAAGCTCTACCGTTAAATTAAAATCTGGCGCATCGATACCAATAAAGATATCCGGTGGATTATTGATAAAATGATCTGTAATCGCTTTTCTAATAGATAAAATACTACGTAGTTTCCCTAATACTTCAACAAACCCCATCACAGATAACGCTTCTAATGGATGTAATGCATGGCACCCTTGCGCTATCATTTTAGGCCCAGCAATCCCTTCAAAAATAGCATCAGGATAATGAACTTTAAGCGCTTTGATTAACCCTTCTCCTAAAATATCGCCAGATGCTTCGCCTGCAATTAAACCGATACGTAATGGTTTTGCCATAATTTATTACTCATAAAATGCTGTGAAAAAAAAAGGCTCTAAATGAGCCTTTAATAATAATACCAACCTATCTGGTTATCTTACAATGCCGCGACTCTCTTCTTGCAAGAAATCATGCAATACTTTTAATTCAGGGCAGCTTTCAATTTTAGAAGCAATAATATTTTTTGCCTCTTCAAAACTGTTTCCATCACGACACAATGCTTTATACGCACGTTTTATTTCCATTATCGTTGCACTATCAAAACCCCGACGCTTCAGTCCAACGGAATTAATACCCTGTGCTTGTGCGTAATTTCCTGAAGCCATAAAATAGGGCGGAATATCTTTATTAACAGCAGAACAGCCACCAATCATCGCAAACTCACCAACGCGTGTAAATTGATGTAAAGCCGATAAGCCCCCAATAATGACATTATTCGCCAATTTAGTATGCCCCGCTAACGTGGCATTATTAGAAAGAATAATATTATCACCAAGGATACAATCATGTGCAACGTGTACATAGGCCATTAGTAAGTTATTATTACCAATTTTAGTAGTGCCATTATCCTGAGCAGTACCACGATGGATAGTACAACTCTCACGAAAAACATTATTATCGCCAATCTCTAAAAAGGTTTCTTCACCGTTATATTTTAAATCTTGACAATCTTCACCAACGGATGCGAATTGAAATACTTTGTTGCCTTTGCCCATTTTAGTTGGGCCATTCATGACCACATGTGGGGCAATCCAACAATCATCACCAATTTCAACGCGAGCACCAATGATGCTATAAGGGCCCACCTCTACATTTTTTCCGATTATTGCACTTTCATGCACGATCGCAGTAGGATGAACATTTGCTGTTTCGTGAATCTTTCCAATATGTTGAGCTGAGTTATTTGACATTAGATCTCTCTTCTTGCACACATGATCATTGCTTCACAGGCAACTTGCCCATCAACTTTTGCAGTACATTCAAATTTGCCCATTCCGCGACGTTCTTTTAAATAAATAACTTCAAGTTCAAGCACATCACCAGGGACAACAGGTCTACGAAAACGTACTTTGTCTACTGATGCTAAAAAATAGAGTTCGTTTTCAGCAGGTTTACCATAAGTAGCAAAAGCAAGTACACCTGTTGCTTGTGCTAATGCTTCAATGATCATGACGCCAGGAAAAACAGGGGTTCCAGGGAAATGGCCTTGAAACTGAGGCTCATTAAATGAAATGTTTTTGATACCTTGCAAAGTCTTACCTGGGACATAATCAATAACACGATCAATTAATAAAAACGGGTAACGGTGCGGAAGCAGCTCCATGATCTCTTTAACATCTAAACGGTTTAATTCGTTGCTCACGTAGTATTCCTTAATCTTTTTCTTGTAGTTGTTGTTCAAGTTGCTTCACACGTTTAAATAAATCACCTATTTTTAACATATGAGCCGTATTTTTTCGCCACTGTTTATTTTTTGTTGCGGGTATACCAGAGGAGTAAATTCCTGCTTCAGTGACATCGCGCATCACCATGCTATCGCCAGTGATGACAACATTATCAGTAATAGATAAGTGTCCATTCATCGCAACACATCCACCAATGATACAGCTTTTACCAATTTTAGTGCTACCAGCAACATTAGAGCCGCCGGCAATCGCCGTATGTGCTCCGATGACCACGTTATGCGCAATTTGGCACTGATTATCAATTTTAACGCCATCACTGATAATGGTATTTGACAATGCACCACGATCGATAGTGGTTGATGCGCCGATTTCAACATCATCACCAATAATCACCGTACCAATCTGTGGAATTTTAACCCACTTTCCTTGATAAGGTGCATTTCCAAAACCATCACTGCCTATCACAGTGTTAGCATGGATAATGGCACGTTTACCAATAACACAATCATGGTAAATAGTAACATTAGGGTATATTTTACTATTGTTATTAATTTTTGCTTTTTGTCCGATCACTACATTGGCAAATATTTGGCAATTATCACCTATCTCAACATCAGCTCCAATGACTACATTTTCCGCAATCGCAACGTTAGCACCAATTATAGCGCTTTTGTCTATACTTGCAGAATCAGCAATATTGGCACTTAAGTTAGGTGTTGTATCAAAAATAGTGGCAAGCATTGCGTAACCAACGTATGGATTATCCATAAACAACGCATCGCCCTGATAACCATCCATAATTGAAGTTGGTAATACGATAGCACTGGCATTGCATTGACCAAGCTGAGTTAATAACTTTTTATCGGATACAAAAGTGATATCACCTTCACAGGCATTATCAAAAGTCGCCAGTCTATTGATTAGCAACTTAGGATCACCCGTTAATTGAGCGCCTAATGACTTAGCTAATTGCGCTAATGTTTGTTTCATTTTCAAAGTGCCTATCGTTTACTAATTTCTTCAATAATAAGATCTGAAATATCATAAGTAGGCTTAGCAAAAACAATCTGCTCACCATTTAAAATGATGTCATAACCATCTTGCTTAGCAACTGCATCAATAACATTACGTACTACGATAAGTGCTTTTTGTTGCTCTTCACCTTGACGTCGACGGTTATCTTCTTCAAATGCTTTACGATTTAATTTATATTCTGATAACTTCACTTCTGCTTCACGCGTCATGGCAGTAACGGCAGTTTTGTCCATTAATTCAGCATCACGTTTGAGTTTTTGGTCTAGCGTTTTGATTTCTTTTTCAAGCTTTTGTAACGCTTCGTAACGAGGTTTAAATTCTGTTTCTAATTGCTTAATAATGCGTTCACGCTGTGGTGACTCTTTCATGATTTTAGAAGGAAAAACAACACCAATTTTTTGTGTTTCAGCAAAACTGACTGCTGACACGGACATCATTGCTACTGCTAAGGTTGCTGCTTTCAAAAAAGACTTCATGTTATAACTCCGTAAATAAAAGATTACTAGGGGCTGTTGG
>TARA_R110001583_G_scaffold106752_3_pt1 | contig 23271 bp, 28 predicted proteins | sample TARA_R110001583 | Tara Oceans TARA_R110001583 (sample SAMEA4398432) | marine metagenome | biome: Polar Biome; feature: [MES] marine water layer (ENVO:01000295) within the mesopelagic zone...; material: water (ENVO:00002006), including particulate matter (ENVO:01000060) such... | reverse complement strand
CAGTGACTGCGTCGCTGCCGGTGAAGGGGGTTCTAAGGCGAGTGCAGCAAACCCGCAACCCCTTTTTTCAGTTTTATGACAGATAGAACAACATTTTCTCACAAACCCCTTATTTTATAGGCGATGCAGCATAATTTTTTTGCGTCTGCGAAGGCCGTTTTAAGCATTATGGAGGGATCAGCAGGGGAAACACGGCGCTCTCTGCAGACATTCGCCGGATGAATCGCCAAATCACTCGCCTCATAGATGCAGGTTGCCCCCAGATGCCCCGACGTAAGGCGAGTGATTTTGTGAATCAGGGCTGAATCGCGCGAGTCACCCGACTCGCAAAGCCCCAAAATATGCGCCGCCAGGTCGTCAAAACGAGAATGACAGGCGGTTCAGTCAGTGATCTGATCATTCACTGCTGTCGGGAATGCCTCTAACCGTGTCTCCAAACAGAGGCCCGCCTCCGCCGCCTTCGTGTCACAGGTGGCGACGACGTTCTTTTGAAAGATCACCACCTCGCTATTATTGGCGTCACCGCTGTTGTTGCTCACGTCCTCCTGACTGGTGCCGGACATCGGACTGGCTGCCTCTGTTGCGCAGGCCAGGGTCGGCGCAACGCTGCATGTCAGGACAGCAAAGGTCAGCCGCCTGCAAAGCGGTGCGAGATAAAATGGGGGAGTGATATGTCTCATGCAAAACCTCGCTCAAATTCATGATTGAACAAAGCCTAAGGGGGCCTCGCCTATTTCCCCAGAAAATAGCGCCCGGCATTTTCATCAAAGCAGCGTGGATATTTTAATGGGCTCTTTACGATGTGGCTCCAAGGACCACGGTCTATCTTGACGCGAAAACGGGCGAGGTCTCCCCCGCCCGCTTCCCTATAGACATATATGTGCGCTCTCAGGCGTAGCGCACATCGTCGCCTTCGCTCTCGGGGGCTTTGAGCGCCTCAATCGCCGCATCAATGGTGACATTGCCACACACCGTGCCATCAGGGCGCTGCACCGGACAGCATTTGCTTGGCGATTTGTGCAGCTTCGGCAACGCGTCCTCGATCGAATCCGTGGTCAACACGGGTTTGCCTTGCGAGTTCGCAGGCGCTTTCATGATCGACCGGATGCGCACGACCTTGGCGCGGTTCACGTCCTTGATGAAATCGGTGATGTAATCATCCGCCGGGTTCATAATGATCGCCTGTGGGTCGCCGGACTGAATGATCTCGCCATCCCGCAAAATCGCGATCCGGTCGCCGATGTTGAGCGCCTCGTCCAAATCATGGGTGATAAAAATGATGGTCTTATGCAGCTCCTCTTGCAGCTCCAACAGGATCGACTGCATATCGGTGCGGATCAGAGGATCAAGCGCTGAAAAGGCTTCGTCCATCAGCAGGATGTCCGCATCGGTCGCCAAAGCGCGGGCCAGACCCACGCGCTGTTGTTGCCCCCCGGAGAGCTGTGAAGGGTATTGATCCTCAAACCCGGCCAGACCGACCCGATCCAACCATTTGCGCGCGCGCGCGTCCGCCTCTTTGCCGTCAACGCCTTGGATCTCCAACCCATACATCGCATTTTCCAACACGGTGCGGTGCGGCAAGAGGCCGAATTTCTGAAACACCATCGACATTTTGAACCGCCGCAAATCGCGGAGCTGTTTGTCGTCCATCGTCAGAACATTTTCGCCATCGACCCAAATCTCGCCAGAGGTCGGTTCGATCAGGCGATTGAGGTGGCGGATCAGGGTGGATTTCCCCGACCCCGACAGCCCCATGATCACCTGAATTTTCTGCGCCGGGATGTCGAGGTTGATGTCATTAAGCCCCAACGCATGGTTGTGAAGGTCCATCAGCTCAGGCTTACTCATCCCCGCGCAAACATGCTCCAACACCGCTTCGGGCATTTCCCCAAAGATTTTATAGAGCCCTTTGATGCGCACTTTCGGGGCATCTTCGCCCGTATCTGTGCTCGGCACTGTTTCTGCCATCTGAACCTCAGCCATGCCCCGTCTCCCGATATGCTTGCAAGCGCTTGCCGTAGGTCTGGCTGACGCGGTCAAAAATAATCGCCAAAGCGACGATGGCGAGGCCATTCATCAGGCCCAAAGCGAGGTATTGGTTGCCAATGGCACGCAGCACCTGTGTGCCAAGGCCACGCACACCAATCATCGACGCGATCACCACCATCGACAGTGCCATCATGATTGTTTGGTTCACACCGGCAAAGATGTTCGGCAAAGCCAACGGGATTTGCACGCCAAAGAGTTTCTCCCGGCTCGATGCGCCAAAGGCCTCTGCCGCCTCCATCACATCGCGGTCCACCAAACGAATGCCCAGATTGGTCAAACGCACGATCGGCGGAATGGCATAAATGCACACGGCAATCAGGCCCGGCACCTTACCGATGCCCAACAACATGACGACCGGAATGAGATAGACGAAAGACGGAATCGTCTGCATCACATCGAGGATCGGGGTGACAAGCGATTGCGCCCGGTCACTGCGCGACATCAACACGCCAATCGGGATGCCCAACGCCACACACAGGAATGTGGCCACCGTGATCATCGCCAAAGTGGACATGGTGTCTTCCCACATCCCAAAGATGCCGATCAGCAAAAGCGAAATGACCGCCCCCGCGGTGATTTTCCAACTGCGTGCGCCAAACCATGTCAGTGCCGCGATCACCAAAATGACCAGCGGCCATGGCGCGCCGGTTAAAACATCCTCAAACCAGATGAGAAATTTAAGAAGGGGATTGAAGAAGGCCTCGATCGCTTCGCCATTGGCGCGCGAGAAGGTGCGAAACCCTTCATCAATCCCCTGCTTGAACGACGACAAGTCCTGTCGGCCAAGAGAGGGGAATTCGGTTAAAAACTCCAGCATATGTGTGTTCCTTATATATGGAAGAAGGGCCCGCAACCAAGTTGCAGGCCCTCGAGATTCTTCAAACGCGGACTTAGAGCGCGTCCTTGACCTTTTCGGCCACCTCAGGTGTCACCCACTGGGTCCACACCTCTTCATGCTTGGCGAGGAACTCATAGGCAGCATCTTCACCAATCGCTTGGTTGTCGGTCATGTAGACCAACATCTCGTTCATCACCTCACCCGGAAAAACGCGAGCTTTGAGGTAATCAAGAACGCCTGCGGGTGCGATGTCCGGCACGTCGGTGGTGACAACGGTCGACACTTCGGATTTGGTCCAGCTCGACGGTTTCGGGTCCATACACTCGGATTCGGATTTTACGATACATCCGTCCCAGTTCTCAGACCCGGCCCATTCGGTTTCAAACGCCAAAGGCACCAGTTTGTATTTGCCGATCACAGCGGTCGGGTTCCAGTAGTAGCCAAACCACGGCTGTTCACGCTCAGCCGCTTTCGCGATGGAGCCTTCGAGGCCTGCGGCAGAGCCTGGATCGACCAGAACCCAGCCCTTTTCTTCCATATCAAAGGCACGGAACATATTGGCGTTGGCGGGCTGACAGCCCCACCCCGCCGGACAGCCCATAAAGGCGCCTTTGCTTTTGTCCTCAGAGTAAGGGAACAGTTCCGGGTGTTCGATCAGCTTTTCAACCGTATCGAGTTCCGGGTGCTCGGCTGCAAAAGACGGTGTCACCCACCAGCCCTCGCCCAGACCCGTGATCGGACCATCAAGCAATTTGATCATGTGACCATCTTCAACCGCTTTAGCCAAAGGCTCGCGCACCGCATTGGTCCAAAGCTCGGGCGCAATCTGTGGTTCGCCCTTTTCGTTCATCGAGGCAAACAGAGTGTTGGTGCCGCCATTGACCAACTCAACGTCACAACCAAAGCCTTCTTCAAGGATGATAGCATCGACATTGGCCATCAACTCGCCAGACGCCCAGTTGAACTCTGCCACTTTGAGATCACCACATTCGTCAGCGGCGAAAGCGCCACCAGCCATGGTACCAAGAGCCAAAACGCTGGCCGCAAAAAATTTAGATTTCATCATAAGGGGAATCCCCGCTTACTTCGTGTGTGTTCTCCGGCCAGACGTTAACGCACACGTCCCTCGGACCGGCCACCACCCCGAATTGGGCGATTTCTCCGCGCTTGCCGTTCGTAGCCCAATGAAGGCACCCAGAGCGCGCCCCTATATATAATGTGTACAAAACACTCTCGTGACACACTCATATATAGAGGCCCCGAGGCACGAGCCGGCGGAGCGTGGCCCTAAGTCAACATATCACACCCTGTGATGCAACCCGGTAGCCGGACTGATGTGTCGGCTTGCTCAATATCTCCGCCAAGCCCACGTCATGTCAGACCATCGTCGGTCTTTTCCAAACGTTGCAGCGGTTGCGTGGCCCGACGCGGAGGTCTATCTGTCAAACCACCCCCACGATAATCACGGGACAAAAGGACAAAGCATGGCCGCTGACCGCACCCTTACGGACGCCGCAGAGCGTGAAAAATCGAAACGGGTTGGCGCGCTCGCAGAGCTTTGGCCCTTTATCAAACCCTATAAGCGCCTGATGGGTGCGGCCTTTGCCGCCCTCGTGCTCACCGCCTGTATTTCCCTGATCCTGCCCGTCGCCGTGCGCCGCGTGGTCGATGGCTTCCAAGAAGCGGGCGGGTTGCTTTTGGACAAATATTTTGGCGCGGCCTTGATGATCGCCGGGCTTTTGGCCCTTGGCACCGGGATGCGCTATTACCTTGTCACCCGTTTGGGCGAACGCGTGGTCGCCGACATCCGCAAATCCGTGTTTGACCGGATGATCCGCATGTCGCCCGCCTTCTACGAAAAGATCATGACCGGCGAAGTGCTCTCACGGATCACCACCGACACCACGTTGATCCTGTCCGTCATCGGATCGTCAATCTCCGTCGCCTTGCGCAACGCCTTGATCATGATCGGCGGCTTGGCATTGATGCTGTTCACCTCGGCCAAACTCACCGGGCTCGTCCTGTTGATCGTGCCCGTGGTGATCATCCCGATCATCGTCTTGGGCCGCCGCCTGCGTGTGTTGTCGCGCGAGAACCAAGACTGGATCGCCTCCTCATCGGGCACTGCCTCCGAGGCGCTTTTGTCGGCACAAACTGTGCAATCCTTCACCGCCGAAGGCCCACAAGCCGCCCATTTTGATGAGGTCACGGAGAAAAGCTTCACCGCCGCTCACACCCGGATCAAAACCCGCGCGGCGATGACCGTGATCGTCATTGCGCTGATCTTTTCCGGCGTGGTTGGCGTGCTTTGGATCGGCGCGCGCGATGTGCGCAACGATGTGATGTCCATCGGTGAGTTGGTGCAATTCGTGATCTACGCCATCATGGTTGCCGGCGCGTCGGGGGCCTTGTCCGAGATTTGGGGCGAATTGCAGCGCGCGGCGGGTGCGACCGAACGGTTGATCGAACTGCTCTCCTCGGACGATCCCGTCCATGACCCGGCCGAACCCAAACCCTTCCCAACCCCGGCCAAAGGCGCGATTTCCTTTGACACAGTGCGGTTCTTTTACCCGTCACGCCCCAACAGCCCCGCTTTGGATGGTGTGTCTTTTGACATTAAACCCGGAGAAACCGTGGCGCTTGTGGGGCCGTCCGGTGCGGGGAAATCGACGATTATTCAATTGCTTCAACGGTTTTATGACCCGCAGCAAGGCGTGATCTCCATCGACGGTCTGCCGATCCACGAGATGCTGCGCTCTGACTTCCGCCAGCACCTCGCCCTTGTGCCACAAGACCCGGTGATTTTTGCTGCCTCTGCCGCTGACAACATCCGCTTTGGCCGTCCTGACGCCACGATGGAGCAAGTCATAGCCGCCGCCAAAGCCGCCGCCGCTGACGACTTCATCGCCAAACTGCCCGAGGGCTACGACAGCTATCTGGGTGAGCGCGGCATCATGTTGTCAGGCGGGCAAAAGCAACGGGTCGCCATCGCCCGCGCGATCTTGCGTGATGCGCCGATCCTGCTGTTGGACGAAGCCACCTCTGCCCTCGATTCAGAGAGCGAACAAGCCGTGCAAAAAGCGGTCGAAGACATGGCCCGCACCCGCACCACATTGATCGTGGCGCACCGGCTGGCCACCGTGAAAAAGGCCGACCGTATTTTGGTGTTTGAAGATGGGCAAATCGTTGCCATGGGCACCCATGAGGCGCTTGTGGCCGAAGGTGGGCTCTATGCCCGTTTGGCCAAGTTACAATTCACCAACGGGGAATAACACGCGGATTTCCCGTTTTCATTTTGTGACGAACCGCTGATACTTGGTAGAAATCACCTGAAACATAGGAGTTGGGTATGGGGATCTGGAATTTTGTAAAAGGCGCCGGCAAGAAGGTCTTTAAGAAAGAAGAAGACAAACCGAACGCGGATGATTTGTTGGCCGAAATCGCAGCGCTTGGCCTTCAGGCCGATGGCATCGACGTGGCCGTCGATGGTGACAAGGTTGTCTTGGGCGGCACCGCTCTGTCTCAGGAAGCCAAAGAGAAAATCATCATGGCTGCCGGCAACATCGAAGGCATCGCCTCGGTTGAAGACACGATTGCAGGTGCCGATCCGGTGTTTCACGAAGTGAAAAAGGGCGACACGCTTTGGGCCATCGCCGCCAAAACCCTTGGCAACGGCAGCCGCTACACGGAAATCTTTGAAGCCAACAAACCGATGTTGTCACACCCGGACAAAATCTACCCGGGCCAAATGTTGATCATCCCGCAGGCCTAAGCTGCACGAGGGTGAGATCCATTCTGTGTATCGTGAAAGGCGTCCTATGGGCGCCTTTTTCATGTCGCATCGCACCACGTCAACGGGCATCCCGCAGCCTCAGGCGCTGCCGCATGAGACAAATCCGCCTAATTTTGTTTTTTGACCGTACACTGTCGCCAATATCGAAACAATGTCTTGGTCCGACTCATGCCCGGCGTCTAATATTATCAGGTATTTACGAGGAATCAGGCGCGGGTAGTGGGTGCGAGTGAAGAGCAAGACAAGCTGGAGGAAACAATCATTCAGCAACTGGTGTTTGAACGCCAAACCCCAGGCACTGTGGTGCGTGGGCTCTTGTCTGGTCCGAACCCACCTGACCCGCTGCAAGCCGTCTTTGCTCTGACCACCATTGCCGCCGACCTGTCGGGCTGGCACGAACCCGACCTGCAAGACCTGTCATCGCGTTGTTTCGAAGAAGCCACGTTGATGATTTGCGAGCTTTGGGCCGAGGGGTTTCGCCTTACCAAACCCAAAGGGGCCAACACCCAGACCGCCACGCCGGGGGAAAAACGCGAAGAGGCTTAGACCTTTTCCACCACCACAGACCCGACCGAATAGCCCGCGCCAAACGAACAGATCAGGCCCAAATCACCCGACGCCATGCCATCCGAATGTTTGGCAAAGGCAATGATCGACCCCGCCGAGGAGGTGTTGGCGTAGTCTTGCAAAATATTCGGTTGCTCGCCCGGCTCCGGCACCCGGCCCAAGACTTTTTTGCCGATGTAATCGTTCATCGCCTTATTGGCCTGATGCAACCAAAGGCGCTTGAGCGCCGTCGCATCAAGACCCTCGTCCGCCATGTGCTGCGCAATATGGTGCGACACCATGGGCAACACCTCTTTGAACACTTTGCGGCCGTTTTGCATGAACTGCATGTCCCGGCGATCGTCCATTTGATCATGCGCCCGGCGCAAAAAGCCCATATTGTTGCGAATGTTGTTGGAGAACTGCGTCGCGCAACGGGTCGAGCGTAGCTTGAACAGCGGCTTTTGTGCCACCTCCTCCGCCTCAAGCACCACAGCGGTGGCCACATCACCAAAGATGAAATGGCAATCGCGGTCGCGCCACTCCAAATGCCCAGAGGTGATTTCCGGACAGATTACCAAAGCGCGTTTGACTGAGCCCGCGCGGATCATGTCAGCCGCGGCCTGAATCCCGAACGTGGCCGACGAACATGCGACATTCATATCAAAGGCAAAGCCACCCGCGCCCAAAACCTGTTGGATTTCAACCCCCATCGCCGGATAGGCACGTTCCATATTGGAGGCGGCACAGATGATCAGGTCGATGTCAGCGGCGGCCACACCCGCCATCTCAAGCGCCTTGGTCGCTGCATCCAATGCCATTTCTGCCATCATCGAGGGGGTATCATCGGCGCGCGGCGCATAGCGCGGGCACATCCGGGTAGGGTCCAAAACCCCCTCTTTGTCCATCACGTAGCGCGATTCAATGCCAGACGCGGCGGTGATGAACGCCGACGAAGACGGTGCCTTGGCCTCCACCGTTCCCGCCGCGATTTCATCGGCGTTTTCGGCATTATAAAGCCCGACATAGGCGTTAAAGGAGGCGACGAGTTCATCGTTCGAAATGGCGTAGGGCGGCGTGAACACCCCGGTCCCACTGATCACAACCTGTTGCATCACACCCCTCCCCTATGGCGCTTTGAGTGCAGGCAACCTAGTCGCGCACATCCCTGCCGTCCAGCGTTCACACCGGGCACGACCATAAACTGACGTTGCGTCGAGCCCGTCCAAGGTCCGATTTATAAACGATGACGCTGCGTTGCGGGCCATGGGCGGCGTCTTGCGCGCGCCTCTGTTTGCCCGCATCATGGTCGTCGAGGAATAGACCTGGGCTTGGACCCAGGGGAGAAGGGGAGGAGACGATGCCGCAGGACTTTAGTTCGCTTGAGGCGCGCAATGCGATTGAGGCCGAGATGGACTGGGAGGCGCGTGGCGAGCCTGTGACCATCTTTGAGCGGGTGACGAAAACGGCCAAGAAATTCGCCGACCGTCCCGCGTTTTCCTATCAAATCACCTCCGGCCCAAAAGACAAGGCGGAGACGATGAGCTGGCGGGACACTCAGCAAAAGATGGTTCAGGCCGCAAACATGTTTCGCGCCCTTGGCATCGGAGAAACCGATGTTGTCGCTTACATTTTGCCCAACGCCAACGAAACCGTCGTGACCTTTTTGGGTGGGATGGTGGCCGGGATCGTGAACCCGATCAACCCGCTGTTGGAACCAGAACAGATCGCCGCGATTTTGCGCGAAACCAACGCCAAAATTGTGGTGACACTCAAGGCCTTTCCAAAGACCGACGTGGCCCAAAAAGTGGCCGAGGCGGTGCGCCATGCGCCCAATGTGAACACAGTGCTTGAGGTCGATCTTTTGCACTATCTTTCGCCGCCGAAAAAATGGATCGTGCCTTTTATTCGGCCGAAAAACCCAACAGCCGTGGCGCATCATGCCGATCTTTTGGATTTCTCGACAGAGATGGCAAAATACCCCTCCGATCGGTTGATGTTTGAGGACAGCAAAGCCGACCGCGTGGCGGCCTATTTCCACACTGGCGGCACCACAGGGATGCCGAAAGTCGCACAACACAAATACTCGGGCATGATCTACAACGGTTGGCTTGGCAGCCGCTTGTTGTTCACCGAAGAAGACAACATCATGTGCCCCCTGCCCCTGTTTCACGTCTTCGCCTGTCAGGTGATCGTGATGTCTCAGATCACGTCGGGCGCGCATGGGGTCTATCCAACCCCTGCGGGCTATCGCGGCGAAGGCGTGTTCGACAATTTCTGGAAACTCTGCGAACGCTGGAAAATTTCGTTTATCATCACCGTGCCGACCGCGATTTCGGCGATGATGCAGCGCAAAGTCGACGCCGACATTTCCACCGTCAAAATCGCTTTTTCAGGCTCGGCACCCTTGCCGGTTGAACTGTACAAACGGTTCGAAGCGGCGGCAGGCGTTGAGATCATCGAAGGCTACGGCCTGACCGAGGCGACCTGTCTTGTGGCCGTAAACCCCATTGGCGGGATGAAGAAAATCGGCTCTGTCGGCATTCCTTTCCCGCACACCGATGTCAAAATCCTGCGCCATACGCCCGAAGGCCCGGTGGAATGCGATGTCGATGAGGTGGGCGAGATTTGTATCGACAGCCCGGGCGTATTCCCCGGCTCGACCTATACGGAAAAAGACAAGAACCACGACCTGTTCCACCATGATGTCTATCTGCGCACCGGGGATTTGGGTCGGATTGATGCCGATGGCTACATTTGGATCACCGGGCGCGCCAAGGATTTGATCATCCGTGGGGGCCATAACATTGACCCTGCTGAGATCGAAGAAGCCTTGGCAGGGCATGAGGCGGTCGGCTTTGTCGGGGCGATTGGGCAACCCGACGCACATGCGGGTGAAATCCCCTGCGCCTATGTCGAATTGGTCGATGGCGCGCGTGTGACACCCGAGGAATTGATGGCCTATGCCAAAGTCCACATTCACGAACGCGCTGCGATCCCGAAACACATCGAGATTCTGGACGAGTTGCCGAAAACCGCTGTCGGCAAAGTGTTCAAACCGGACCTGCGCAAACGCGCGATCACCCGAATTTACAACGGCGCGCTTGAGACAGAAGGTCTCTCTGCGCGGGTGATTCATGTGGTCGACGACAAAAAGCGGGGCCTTGTGGCGCAGGTTGACCCGGTAGCCAAATCCGAAGACGCGGCTGTGGCTCAAATCCTGGGGCGCTTCACCAACTCGTGGGAATGGGCAGAATAACCCCTGAGCGATTGAAACGAAAAGCCCGGTGGATTCCGGGCTTTTCAACTTTCCTCAAAGAGATATTGGGCGGGCGAACTAAAAAATCTTAAAATTTGAGCTAAATCATATCAAGTTAACCGAATTTCAACCCTCTATACGCCATGATTGTGCCCAGATCGCTGTTTAGCGTGGTCTCATTGCGATCAAAGCTCTGGACGACAGGGCATCACGAAAGGCAAAACCCATGGTTGTTGGACTTATCCTTTTCTCGTCTGTAGCCGCCGCTCTGGCGTCCGGCTTGGGTCTTGCGCTTGGGATGCCCATTTGGGCAGTGCTGGTCGCATATCCGTTCATTGGGTCGCTCACCTTGCTGTCCTCTGCGGCCATGGTTTACTCCCGCGAAGCCCATGCACAGCACGATGATCAAAGCCAACACGAAGACCTTGCCACCGTTTAAAAGCGGCAGATGTTTCAGACCTCAGTTGAACAGCTATGTGTGCGGCCCGTCTGGGCGGGCCTCCCTTCTGGCAGGGGCGCGCACGCTCGGCCCTTTCTCCCTATGAGCCGCAGCCAGCAATAGTGATGGCCTTGGCCGACTGAAATCACAGAACCGGCGGGTGTATTCTACGACACCCCACCCAAAGGTAACTCACCGCTCCGCCCGTCACGCACAGCCGGTTAGCCCTGCAGGCTCGCGTTGCCATGCGTCAAGACCAGGTGCCGTTTTAAATTTATTTTCATATGGGGAGAATAGATCGCCCTGCCCGCGCGTAACTCTCATATGGAATGGCAAGAGGCCATTCGAAACACGCAAGGGACATCAATATGACCATGAAACTTTCTGCCGTTATCACACTCGCCTTTCTCACCGCCACCAGCGGCCAAGCCTTCGCCGGGGCGTACGGCAAATCCTACACCTCGACCTCTGGCGCAGCGATGACAGCCGTGTCATCTCAGGTGTTAACAGACAAAAATGGCATGACACTTTACGTCTTTGACAAAGACGCAAAGGGCGTCTCCAATTGCAACGGTGACTGCGCCGACAATTGGCCCCCGTTCGCCGCCAAAGCCGACGCCAAAGCCAAAGATGGCTTTTCCATCATCAGCCGCAAAGATGGCAGCCTTCAGTGGGCCAAAGACGGTGCTCCGCTCTATTATTGGGTTGGCGACAGCGCGCCGGGTGACACCAATGGCGACGGCGTTGGTGGTGTTTGGCATCTTGCGCATTGAGATCGGCCGGGAGCTGGCCGTGTCACGCGCTGGCTCCTAACCGTCCCTCTCATCCCCCGGCAAGGCGCAGGATTGACCCCCTGAGCGCCTTGCACCTTAGCTGTCTTTTGTTTTGACCTTGCGCCGGTGTTGATGAAAGATGACATGCGTGCAAAACGCGGTAGCCCTGAGCACGGTATGACACCTGAAGCGTTCAAAGCAGAAATGATCCCCCTCCTGCCGCGCTTGCGGCGTTTTGCGTTAAGTTTGACGCGATCGAACGCGGATGCGGATGATCTCTTGCAAGAGGCCTGTGCCACAGCGCTGCAAAAATGGCAGTCCTACGACCCGATGCAGCCCATGGACCGCTGGCTCTTTCGACTTGTTCGCAACATCTGGATCAGCGAAATACGCAAACGAAACGTGCGGCACGGTCGGGGACTTGTCCCCGCTGAAGACAGCACGGAACTCAGAACGGATGAGACGTCCGAAGATCGTCTCAATGCGATACAGGTCCAAGCAAAGGTCAGCGACCTTCCAGACGAGTTGGCGCAACCTTTGATGTTGGTTTGCGCCGAAGGGTACAGTTACCGCGAGGTTGCGGATTTACTGGACATTCCAATTGGGACCGTGATGAGCCGTGTTCATCGGGCTCGCAAAACGCTTGCAGCCCATTTTTCCGCGTCGGAGGTCACCGTACAATGACAGATATTTCATTGAAATTAAGCGCCTATTTGGACGGTGAGCTGGGCCCAACGGAACATGCGGACATCGAAACGCTGTTGGAGAACGACCCTGACGTCCAACGCGCCTTCGAGGCATTCATGGACGCCGAAGCACAGGCCATGTCGGATTTTGACGCACAGCTCACCCTGCCCGTGCCCCTTGAGCTTATACGCCAGATCAAAGACACCCCGCTCGCCCCAAAACCTACAGCAAAACGGCCTATGGCGCGGCCGATCTGGGGGCTCTTGGCCGCCAGCCTTGTGATGTTGGTGCTGGGCGGCACAGGTGGGTTCTTCTTGGGCATGCGCTCCCCTGAGCCGACCACAGGGTGGCTGGGAGAAATTGCCGACTATCATGCCATCTATTCAGAACAAGAGCGCCATTTGGTTGAAGTCAACGCCAGCGAACCAGAGCACATCACCGCATGGCTCGGCAAAACGCTTGGCATGCCTGTCTCGATTCCCGATTTGTCGGCGTTTGATCTGACATTCGTGGGTGGACGCTTATTGGTGGCGCGCGCGCAACCGGTTGCCCAATTGATGTACCGCCTGCCGGACGGAACCGTGGTCGCGCTGTGTTTCAAACGAGGCGGCGAGGCGACGGGCGATGCACGATCGTTTGAGACCCAGTCGATCAACGGCTTTGATCTTGTGTCCTGGAGCACGCATGGTGGGGATTACGTTGTGATTGGTCCGAATGGCCTGCCCAATCTGGCAGAAATCGCCACACAAGCCTCAACAAGCCTCTAATCCACCACACGCATCATATTGAAAATGGTGCAGGTAAGAGGAAAATTCTCGAACCAATCCGGCCTCAAATAGCCGTAGGCGGTAGGTCAAGTAAAAATGGTGCTGCTGGAGAGAATTGAACTCTCGACCTCTCCCTTACCAAGGGAGTGCTCTACCTCTGAGCTACAGCAGCGCCGGATCGGGTGGGGCAAAAGCCCCTCACCGTGGGCGGCTAATTAGACGTGATCGGGCGGCGGCGCAAGCGCAATTTGATGAAAAATTTGACCGAGGGCGAAGTTTCTCACGCCGCACGCGAAACAGCGTATAGGGGAAACGCGCCGCTAGAGGGCCAAGGCCCGTGCAAAGGCTGGACGGGACAGCCCGCTTTGGCTACATGAACCCCTATGGAAAACAAATCCGATCCCACCCGGAAAAGCGGCAAACCCGCGCCAAAAGGCCGCGAAGAGCGCCTTAAGGCCGCGTTGAAGGCGAACCTTGCCCGGCGCAAGGCCCAAAGCCGCGCGCGCAGTGCTTCCGAGGGCACGGACAATAAAGACGAGTGAGGCGGCATGGATTCGATTTTGGTGCGCGGCAATGGGCCGGTGACTGGGGATATTGAGATTGCGGGGGCAAAAAACGCCTGTCTGACGCTCATGCCCGCCACACTTTTGTCTGAGGAGCCGCTGACGCTGACCAATGCGCCGCGCCTCTCGGACATCAAAACCATGACTGCGCTTTTGGCCTCTCTGGGGGCAGAAATCAGCAGCCTGCAAGAGGGCAAGGTGTTGACCATGTCCTCGCATGCAGACCTCAACCCGGTGGCGGATTACGAAATCGTACGCAAAATGCGCGCCTCCAATTTGGTGCTCGGCCCGCTCTTGGCGCGTCTGGGCCATGCGGTTGTGTCGCTGCCCGGCGGTTGCGCAATTGGTGCGCGCCCGATGGATTTGCACACCACAGCACTTGAAGCCCTTGGCGCAGAGATTGAGTTGAAAGACGGTTATCTTCACGCCACGACACGGGGCGGGCTTAAAGGTGCCGTGCATAAAATGCGTTTTCCCTCTGTGGGCGCGACCGAGAATTTCGTCATGGCCGCGAGTTTGGCCAAGGGCACATCCGTGTTGGAAAATGCCGCACGTGAACCAGAGATCGTCGATCTTGTCGCCTGTTTGAAAAAGATGGGCGCACAGATTGAGGGCGAAGGCACGGATCGGATCGAAATTCAGGGCGTAGACCGCCTCCATGGCGCGACCCATCCGGTGGTGACCGACCGGATCGAATTGGGCACATTCATGCTGGCGCCTGCGATCTGTGGCGGCGAAGTGACCTGTTTGGGCGGCAAACTGTCCTTGGTCGAGAGCTTTGTCACCAAATTGAACGAGGCAGGCATCGAGGTGACGGAAACCGCGCGCGGCCTGACCGTCAAACGCACTGGCGACCGGGTCAAGGCCGTCAATGTGACGACCGAACCCTTCCCCGGCTTTCCGACCGACCTTCAGGCGCAAATGATGGCCCTGTTGTGCACCGCAACGGGCACGTCTGTGTTGGAAGAAACCATCTTTGAAAACCGCTTTATGCATGCTCCCGAATTGATCCGCATGGGCGCACAGATTGAGGTCCACGGCGGCCATGCCACGGTGCATGGCGTTGAGCGCCTCAAAGGTGCGCAAGTGATGGCCACCGACCTGCGCGCCTCTGTATCGCTGATCTTGGCGGGTCTGGCCGCCGAGGGCGAAACCGTCGTCAGCCGGGTCTATCACTTGGACCGCGGTTATGAATTCGTCGAGAAAAAACTATCCGGCATTGGCGCTCATATCGAGCGGATCAAAGCATAAAGGAACACCCCATGGTCGAAGACGCACGGTTTGAAGACGGCGGCGAAGAGCCGATTTATCTCAAGGCCTTAGATGCAGAAGATCTGACCGTGATTTCGGCGCTGGCGCAGGATGCCATCGTGCCGATGGGTGAGATTTCCTATGACGCCACTCAGCGCCGCTTTGCCATGTTGATCAACCGCTTTCGCTGGGAAGACGTCGAAACCGCGGCCAAACGTGGGCGTCCGGTCGAGCGTGTCCAAGCGGTTTTGGTGTTTGACGATGTCATGGCGGCGCGTTCCTCTGGTATTTCTGCGGCAGACAAAGACATGGTGCTGTCTCTCTTGCATATTGCCTTTGTCCCCGGCCTGGACGGCACGGGTTGCATTGAGGTCACACTCGCCGGCGACGGCCAAATCGCGCTGGACATCGAAACGATTGACGTGACACTCAAAGATGTCACGCGTCCCTATATCGCGCCCTCACATAAGGTTCCGGCCCACGATAAATGATCCTCTTTTGGATTTTTAAACACCTTTTTCGGCACGCATATCACAACGCACAATTTGCTCATTCTTTTGAAAGGCCACTTCATGAAACGGATCACACTCGCGCTCGCCTGCGCTCTTGGCTTTGCCGCACTATCACAGCCGAGCCTCGCCAAAGACATCACTGGCGTCGAAGCCATCGACAAAGATTTTGGCATGTATACGTTGAATTGGGAGCCCCGAGGGATGACTCTTATCCGCTGGGAAATCTACAATTCAAACGGCTTTCTCGTGGTCTGCGGCGGGTATTCAAGCTCTGGTGGCAGCATCCCATTCAGGCTGTCAAAAAAGGCATTGCATGCCGGCCGTATCTCCATGGATGATAAGGTGATCGTGAAAGATTTGAGCTTCTTCTCCATCCTCAAAAACTCGAATCAAAAGAACGAACATGTTGGTGAACCTGCCAATTGTTACATCACCGACACCCCGACACCGGGAAAGAACGAAAAGCCAAAATTCAATATCTATATCGCGAAGGATACGTTCCGCTACTAAGTCAGACAGGACAGGCATGCCGGAGGCGCTTGAGCCGCCGCGCAAGCCGGGGTATGCCGTGTTCCGAAGGAGACCGACATGCCCCAGTTTCTGTCCACCACGGACCCCGACTTCGAGACCCGCTTTGCCACCATTTTGACGATGAAGCGCGAAGACAGCCCCGATGTGGATGACATCGTGGCCGGGATCATTGCCGACGTGCGGACGCGGGGCGATCTGGCGGTGTTGGAACTGACGTCCAAGTTTGATCGGCTGGACCTCACGCCCGAGACGATGCGTTTTTCGGATGACGAGATCGCAGGGTATTGCGCGCAGGTCTCACCAGCCGACAAAGCCGCCTTGGAACTCGCCGCCGAGCGTATCCGCGCCTATCACGTCCGTCAAATGCCGGAAAATGCGCTCTGGACCGACCCGGACGGGGCCACTTTAGGCTGGCGCTGGTCGGCCGTATCTGCGGCGGGGCTTTATGTGCCTGGCGGCGTGGCCTCTTACCCGTCTTCGGTCTTAATGAATGCGATCCCCGCGAAAGTTGCGGGTGTGCCGCGCCTGTGCATCACCGTGCCAACCCCCGATGGCGTTGTGAACCCCTTGGTCCTGATGGCGGCGCGTATTGCGGGTGTTGACGAAATTTACCGGATCGGCGGCGCGCAAGCGATTGCAGCGCTGGCTTACGGGACCAAAACCATTCCCCCCGTCGATAAAATCACCGGGCCGGGCAATGCCTTTGTCGCGGCCGCCAAACGCCGGGTGTTCGGCAAGGTTGGCATCGACATGATCGCCGGTCCCTCTGAAATCTTGGTGATCGCAGACAAGCACAACGATCCCGACTGGATCGCGGTCGATTTGCTATCGCAAGCCGAGCATGACGAAAGCGCGCAGGCGATCCTGATCACAGATGACGCCAAATTCGCCCAATCCGTCACAGCAGCCGTTGAAAAGCGGCTTGAAACCTTGGAACGGCGTAAGATTGCGGGCAAGTCATGGGAGGATTTCGGCGTGGTGATCACCACCCGCGATTTGGATGAGGCCGCTCAACTCTCTGACCGCTTTGCCCCCGAACACCTCGAACTTTGCGTCGAAGACCCGGATGCTCTGTCCGCCAAAGTCACCCATGCCGGGGCAATTTTCCTAGGCGCTTTCACTCCAGAAGCCATTGGCGACTATGTTGGCGGGCCAAATCACGTCCTGCCCACGGCGCGTTCGGCGCGGTTTTCGTCGGGATTGTCGGTTTTGGACTTTCTCAAACGGACAACCTTGGCCAAGATGTCTCCAGCCGCTTTGGCGGCGATTGGCCCGGCGGCGGTACGATTGGCGACATCTGAAAGCCTTGAGGCGCACGGATTGTCAGTGCAAGCGCGGCTTGATCGGTTGAATGAGGGTGGCAATGAGTAAACTTTTATCTGTTGAGATTGACGAGGCTGGGCTTGCCCCACCGACGCCTGAGATCGAACAAGAGCGTAAAGTTGCGATTTTCGACCTGTTGGAAGACAACAGCTTTGCCCTCCCCGCACGCGATGATCGCACAGTGCCCGCAGGTCCGTTCAACTTGCTTTTGGCCATTCGCGAACGCCGTCTGGTGTTTGATCTGACCTCTGAGAGCGGTGATAAAGCTGCCGAATTTCACCTCTCACTTGGCCCGTTTCGGCAGGTGGTCAAAGATTATTTCCAAATCTGTGAAAGCTATTTCGACGCGGTCAAAAAGATGCCCCCCAGCCAGATCGAGGCCATCGACATGGCCCGGCGCGGCATTCACAACGAAGGTGCGCGGGTGTTGCAAGAGCGGCTTGAGGGCAAGGCCGAGGTCGACATCGACACAGCCCGGCGGCTCTTCACCCTGATTTGTGTTTTGCATTGGGGATAGGCAGCATGGCGACAGACCTCCCGCATTCGGTTTTGTTCTGTTGCGATCACAACGCGGTCCGCTCGCCTATGGCGGAGGGGTTGATGAAGAAGTTTTACCCCGGATTGATCTATGTCCAATCGGCAGGCGTGCATTCCGATCTTGAGGTCGATGGGTTTTCCGTTGCGGTCTGTGATGAAATCGGGGTCGAACTGCACCGCCACCGGACCCGGTCTTTCGATGACCTTAAAGACTGGGGCGATGACATTTCCTCCTATGACCTTGTGATCGCACTGTCTCCGGCCTCTCAGAGGCAAGCACTTGAACTTACAAGATTTTATCATCTGGACGTCGAATATTGGCCGATCATGGACCCCACTGGAATCGGTGAAACCCGTGAGGCCAAACTCGACGCCTACCGCCAAGCTCGCGATCAAATCTCGGCCAGAATGCTGGCCCGGTTTGGTCCGTCCCAATCATCTTAAAGGACTTCAAATGTCTGCTGCACAAGACGCCACACTTGCGCTTTTGACCCGTTATTACGCCGCCTTTGCCGCGCAGGATCACGCCGCGATGCTTGATTGCCTGACCGACGATGTGGTGCATCACATCAACCAAGACGAGGCCGAGACCGGCAAAGCGGCCTTTGCGGCATTTCTTGACGTGATGGACACCGCCTATTCCGAACGCCTTGTAGATATGGTGCTGTTTGCCTCTGAGGACGGCACGCGCGCCGCAGCAGAGTTCCGGGTTTTGGGCACATATCTCAAGACCGCGGAGGGCTATCCAGAGGCACATGGGCAGGCCTACGACTTACCTGCGGGCGCGTTTTTCAGCCTGAAAGATGGGAAAATCGCCCGGATTTCCGTCTATTACAATGCCGCCGATTGGGTCGCACAAGTGTCATGAGCCTGACCTACCGCACCCTGCGCGGGCCAGATGTGACGACCGCTTTGGATGATTTGGCGCAGATGCGGATCACGGTGTTTCGCGACTGGCCCTATCTTTATGACGGATCGCTGGCCTACGAGCGCAGCTATCTGGCCAGCTATGTGGACAATCCCCGCGCGGTTTTAGTCGCGGCGTTCGACGGTGATCGTTTGGTCGGGGCCTCCACCGGATCGCCCTTGTTGGATCACGCCGATGATTTCGCAAAGGCCTTTGCCACCAGTGAACTGTCCTTTGATCAGGTGTTCTATTGCGCCGAATCTGTGCTTTTGGCCCCCTACCGTGGCCAAGGCGCGGGGCACAGGTTCTTTGACGCCCGCGAATCCCATGCCCGCGATCTGGGCTATGCCACTTCGGCTTTTTGTTCAGTGATCCGCCCAGATAATCACCCGCTGCGCCCCAAAGATACGCGCAGCCATGACACGTTTTGGCGCGGACGCGGCTATGCGCCTTTGCCCGGAGTTGTGGCGGAATTTAACTGGAAGGATGTGGATCAGGCGCAGTCGACGCAAAAGCGCCTGCAATTTTGGGGGAAAGCCCTATGAGATTGATCGCCGCAACATGGACTCCCGCCTGGCATGACGCACCGGACCTTTGGCTGGACCGCTACCGCGCAGCCTTAGCGGAGGTCAAAGCCGATCGTGACACATTGGTGATCTTCCCCGAATATGCCGCATTGGAAGCGGCATTTTATGGTGATGTGTCATTGGATGCACAGGCTTGGATGCGCCGGGGCGCGGATCATTTTGCGCGCTATTGCGACGGCATCAGGACGCTGGTCGCAGAGACCGGAGCGACAATTTTGGGCGGATCGGGCTTTGCTGGCTCCGGCAACACAGTCGTGAACCGCGCGCTGTTTTGCGCCCCCGAAGGCGAAGTCTTCGTCGAAAAACACATGCCCACCCCCTATGAGCGCGCCCTCAAGATGGCTGCGGGCCGCCCCGGCCCGGTGATCGACACGCGCTTTGGCAAAATCGCCGTGTTGATTTGTTATGACAGTGAATTCCCGCTCTTGGCGCGCCAATATGTCAAGGCAGGCGCCGAGATCCTTTTGGTCCCGTCTTGTACCGACACCGAACAGGGGGCGAGCCGGGTTGAGATCGGCTGTCGCGCCCGTGCGCTTGAGGGGCAGGTCTTGGTTGCGATGGCGCCCCTCGTTGGCGAGGTCACTCAATGCGAGGTGATCGACGTCAATCTGGGCCAGGCACGGGTGTTTTGTGCTCCCGACCTTGGTGCCCCCGATGATGGCGTTTTGGCCCATGGTCCGCGCAATGTGCCGGGCTTTGCCATTTTGGATGGGCTTGAGCTCCGACTCGGTGCCGGGCGCAAAGACACGCATGTCAGTGTCCCAGACCACTGGCCGGAGAGCGAATCCATCGCTTTGACGTGGGATTGTACCCCCCTTGTGCTGAAATAACGCGAAATCCACCTTGAAAAGCGGCTGTTAAAGGCGCATTTACTGCGTCGCCCGTATACTGACGGGTGAAACAACTATGGAGTGAACATGGCCAAGGAAGAAATGCTCGAATTTCCCGGTGTCGTTAAGGAACTCCTGCCGAACGCGACATTCCTGGTCGAGCTGGAAAACGGCCATACGATCATCGCTCACACGGCAGGCAAAATGCGCAAGAACCGCATCCGCGTTCTCGCAGGCGACAAAGTTCAGGTCGAAATGACCCCCTACGATCTGACCAAGGGTCGGATCAATTACCGTTTCCGTTAAACGCGGGTTCAACGGGTCCCCTATGAAACTGATCCTCGGTTCAGCCAGCCCGCGCCGGAAAGAGCTTCTGGCGCAGCTGGGACTTGTCCCCTTTGACGTGCGTTCCCCCGACATCAACGAAGACCCGCATCCTGCCGAATTGCCGCGCCCCTATTGCGCGCGCATGGCCCGAGAAAAAGCGATGGCGGTGCCACGGGCCGAGGACGAAATCGTCCTGTGCGCCGACACCACTGTGGCCCTTGGGCGGCGGATCATGGGCAAACCCGTGGATGAAAAAGAATGCGCCGAATTTCTTTTGGCCATGTCTGGGCGGCGTCACAAAGTGATTACCGCTGTGGCGGTGGCCTATGGCGATCGCGTATGGGAGGCCGATGTGGTCACCACCGTGAAAATGAAACGCCTGTCTGATGTCGAATTGAACAGCTACCTCAACAGCAATGATTGGCGCGGCAAAGCGGGTGGCTATGGCATTCAGGGGCCTGCCGGCGCGTTTATTCCGTGGATTCAGGGCAGCTATTCGGCCGTGATGGGCCTGCCCGTGGCAGAAACCGCAACCCTTTTGATGACGGCGGGCTATCCCGTTTATGGAGACCCGCGATGATTGGCAGTGTGATTGCGCTTGGCGAGATCAACGGACAAAAGGCCGCCGCATGGATTGTGGACGGTCGGTTGGAAGACCTGATCGTCGATGCGGGCGAAGACGCCCCTCCTGCTCCCGGTGCGATTTTTCGCGCCAAAGGCGGTCGGTCTTTAAAAGGCATGGGCGGTGCATTGTTGGACCTGCCGAATGGCGAACAGGCCTATCTGCGGGGCAACAAGGGCCTCAAACCCGGCGCGCCGATGTTGGTCCAAGTCAGCCATATGGCCGAACCCGGCAAGGCCGTGCCGGTGCTGACGCGGCTGTTGTTCAAATCGAAATATGCGATCATCACGCCGGAGGCCCCCGGCCTGAACATCTCGCGCCAAATCTCAGATGACGAGGCGCTGATCCGGCTGCATGAACTGGCCTCCGAGGGCATGGATGGTGCGGATGAGACGCTTGGCTTGATCCTGCGCTCTGCCTGTGAAGGTGCCGCGGACGAGGCCGTTGCCGAAGACATCTCTGCCATGCGGGCGCTGGCCGAGGCCGTTCTGGCGGACCTGCCCGGCGCGCCCGAATTGCTGGTCGATGGGCCGGATGCCTGGGAGGTCGCTTGGCGGGATTGGCCCGAGGTTGACCTGTTTGACGACAGTGAACAGGCGTTCGACAATCACGGCGTACACGAATTGATTGACGCGGCACTTGATCCACGCGTGCCGCTCAAATCCGGCGCATCGGCCTATATCGAACCGACCCGCGCTCTGGTCGCGATTGACGTGAACACCGGCGGCGACTTCTCTCCTGCGGCGGGCACCAAAGCCAATATCGCTCTTGCCCGCGACTTGCCGCGGCAACTTCGCCTGCGCGGATTGGCCGGGCAGATCACCATTGATTTGGCCCCGATGCCGAAAAAAGACCGTCTGCCATTCGAGCAAGCCCTCAAAGCCGCGTTCAAATCCGATGGCAATGACACGGTTTTAGCCGGATGGACCCCGCTGGGCCATTTCGAAATCCAAAAGAAACGCACCCGCGTGCCGCTGACACAGGTGCTCGCATGAGCTGTCCGATCTGCAAAGGCGAGGCGGTCACCAAATACCGCCCGTTTTGCTCCAAACGCTGCGCCGACATCGACCTTGGCCGCTGGATGAATGGCACCTATGCCGTCCCCTCCGGGCGCGAGGAAGACCCCGAAGAAATTGCCGAAGCCTTGGACGAGATGCTGCGGGCTTCTGAGGCGAATGAGGCCAAAAAGCATCACTCATAATGCTTCCCATCTTCGCGCTGAGGCAGGGCTATCGCGAGGTCTGAGCCGCTGCCCCCCCTGGCGCGCACAGAGAGCAAAATCCCAAAGGTAGTTTTTTAAAGAGACGCTTTAGAAACTTCACTTTCCCTCTGGACAGTCCCGCCCCCTCCGACTAGAAACCCGCTACCCGAACGACACGTCGTTCTCCGGTGCCCGGGTAGCTCAGGGGTAGAGCAGTGGATTGAAAATCCTCGTGTCGGTGGTTCGATTCCGCCCCTGGGCACCATTAAAACACCTGAAAAGTAAATGGATTTTAGCCATCTGATAAGTTCCTCTTGTCAGGGTTTGACGCTTTTTTCTGTGGGTTTGACACTTTTGCCTTCTTGGCACGTCGTTCGTATTCCTCTTCCCAGACCAGCATCGTCTTCCGGTTCTTACGGGCCAGCGCGGCATTTTTGGAATAATGCAGGCCCATGACCTTCGAATCCTGAGCGAGCAGATCCGAAACCTCACGCTCATGAGCGCAATTTTGGAGGTAAATCAGATTGCGTTTTAATCAGATCAAACGTTCCAAAGGGCACGCTCGGCGGGCAAGGAAAAGTCGGCCTCGATGCCGAGCCCCTCACGGTTAAAATCATCCAAGCCGTTCAGCAGCCGAAAGGCACGACCATCGCCGAGCCGGTCGGCCATAAAATCCATCGACCAGGTTACATTCGGTGCTTCTGGCACCGCCAGCGCATCGGGCTTGTCCCTCTTCAGCCGTTTACACGGTTTGATCCGAAGGTTCAGTTCAAGCTCGCAGTAGATCCGGTAAACCCGTTTGTGTTTCCATGGATGCCCCTTCACGTTGCGCAAATGCAGAAAACATAGCCCGAAACCCCAAGTCTTGCGGGCATCCGTCAGACCGGTCAGCAAATCAGCAATCTGCTCGTTCTCATCCCTCAGAAGTG